>Ga0315913_1002520_pt1 | contig 21548 bp, 12 predicted proteins | sample MpolsnodulesMG_FD_207736 | JGI IMG/M metagenome (GOLD analysis project Ga0315913, IMG submission 207736) | Medicago polymorpha root nodule microbial communities from Los Angeles, California, United States - small nodules | ecosystem: Host-associated > Plants > Roots > Nodule | place: USA... | reverse complement strand
TAATTTACTCCCTCCTCCCCCACTTATTTTATTACTTCTATTTCTCACCTCTTATCTTTATTATTTATTATATCATTCCTCTCTTTATAATTTAAATTCACATAAAATATTAATAACCACCAAAACTCTATTTTACAACAATGGCACACTATTTTCTCCCTAAAAATTGTTTTTCTCACATCATTCACTCGACTAGTTAACTCCTCCTTACTTCCTCATTATTCGTAACACCTATAACCACAAAGGATTTAATTTAATAATATCAAGTCTCAATTGTAATAATAACAATAATACTAATTTTACCCGATAATAATATTAATATTATCTATTAATAATAATGACAATTAATATTAATAATCGGGGTGTTACAGTTGTGGACCGTAAATTCATTTTAAACCACTCAACCTCATACCAAGGCTCGTGCTTAGGGGGTTGTAGACCACCAATATCATATTAAGTGCATATCACCCCTCGTAAGAACCAAACAACCCTAGGGCACGACCCTCATTGTCACTACCTTTAACTAGCATCTAGAAGCATGTAGAATCCGTTGTCGCACAAATGGCATGACTTGGGACATAAGTCACGGAAATCCAAGCCCAAGAAAGACTATAAATATCGACCTTGAAAGCAATCGCAAGGCATAACTTATGACTAAAACCGCAAGTGCACGGTTCTACCGAAGTAGTAAAAAGAGTATCGTTCCGACAGGGAGTTATGAATTCAATTAATTTTTAATAATGATTAGATGAAAGTTTCAAAGGTTAAAAAGTTTGGATTTTTAATTGAAAGAAAATAACAATAATAATAAAATTTGCCTAGGGATTATTGGTTCATTATATAAACGGTGAAATTAGGGTTCGAGGCTTGGTTTGATTAGGATTACGTCATTTAGACTTATCCAACAATCCCAAGACAAGAAGAGTATACTCACTCACATTCATTGTAGAAATAGAAGAGAAGAAGAAGAAGAAGAAGAAGAACATAAAATAAAGGTGAACTTTTATCCCAAGAACAAAAGATGGTTTTACAAACTAGATGGCTGGTCTATTTATAGTCTAACATTGACTTGAGCCCCAAGAAATTGCACAAGAAACTATGGGCTCTAGGTCAGAAATACTAAAATAGGCAGCTTTGTCGAAGAAGCAAAAGCAGCAAAAGGGTAAAAGGGGCGCGCCACTTGTTATATTTTTGCACAAGATCTTCAAATTCTTTGCACAATATATTTTTGCATGAGATCTTCATATTTTTGGCATGAATCCTTGAACAATATATTTTTGCATGAGATCTTCATATTTTTGGCATGAATAAGCTTCAATTCTCCTTTCTTTTGCTCCAAGACTCCATCTTTCAAATATTTGTTCCTAAAATAAAATAACTTGCAATTGAAGTAAAATAGTTCTAGAAGGAAATAAAAACATATTAAATCTAAATAAAATAAACTTAAATATTAAATAAAAGACACTAATTAATAACTCATTATTGACTCATCAATGACATAAACATATAATGAACCCTATTTTTAGATAATGTACTCACTGCAAGCACAAACCTCGTATTTCTTCGATACATGTAAAAACTTTGTTACAGTCTTAAAACCACATTTTTAGGTTAGTTCATAAAATATCTCCAACAATATCAACTTGATGTGGTTTGATTGGATTCACTTGTAAAAAGGTTTTACACTATAATATAAAAATTAATCTTTTTTTAATAATAGAACACTTTGATTAATCATATAAAACGTATTAAGTTTAGTTGATAAAAAAATCACTTTGATTAATCATATAAAAAAATCACTTCGATAAAAAAAATCACTTTGATAATCACGTTTACGTTTAGTTGTGAAAATCACTTTGATAAAAAAATCTTATGTTTGAAATTGTAAAAATCATTTTGATAAAAATCTTATCTTTTAAATAAAATAATCATAGTCATAACATATTTGCTATAAAATATGCTTTTATTTTAGTGCAATTAAGCAATTAGTTGGGGGTTTAATCCCTGACTCATGTGTATGCAGAAAAATTTGTTGTGAAGGCAGGAAGTGTCTTGTGTACTTCTTAAGTTCTCCAATAAAAATTTACCATCAGTGGTTGACGGTTGAAACTTCATATCTATAACATGGTAACTCAAAAAAAAACATGGAGTTTCGCTTTCTATAAAAATAAAAATAAAATACAGTGGAGTCTCCTTAGACAAATGTTTCATGATTTTAAAATTTATTTTCAAGATTAAATTTTCTGGGAATCCTATTATCATTCATTGATATCTTTTTTTTACTTCACCTACAAGATAATTCTCTATTCCCTCAAAGACATAAGATAATTCTCAATTAGTATTCTATCAAAAATAAACTATTTTTACCGTAAGAATGAGAGATTCACATCATAGATTCATTGCAATCTTCTATTCTTTATCTTTCTCTATGAAAAGTTAATGATTAGCAAAAACTATAATATTGCCTTATCTTAATTATTCGACACCTAAATATATTTTAACTCTTTTGTGTATTTTGTAACAAAAGATCATATTTAGAAGAAAGAGAAAATAAGTGTCACAAGATTTTTCCTAAAAAAAAAAAAAAAACTGTCACAAGATTTAGATTATTTTCTAACAAAATATTCATTTTATATAATTGTATCTAAACAAACTAAATTATTTTTTTTTAAATGATTTTATTATGATAAACAAACACAAAATAGATTCTATTTTTTTTATACAATCTCTATACAAATATCTAAATTATTGAATGTTAAAATCATTTTTATTTTAATCTATAACAAATTGTCCTTATGAAGCCATTTTTTTTTTTTTGAATTTATTTTCCTGACCCTATCACCAAAAACCATGATTTACAAAAGTCTAAAAACAGGTTCAAATAAAAAGATAATAAGAGCAGCCTTTCATAAAACAAATTAAATTTTTTTCGAGGGGGAAGAAAATAAGTATCAAGAAAAGATAATTTTGTAACAAAAAAAAATCATTTTTTATAGTTGTATCTAAAGAAATTAAATTAGTTTTTTTAAAAAAAGTGATTGTTATTATGATAAACAAAAATTGAGTTGGTTCGTTAAAAAAAAATAAAGTTGGTTATTTATTTTTTTAATATCGGAAAAAAATATCTAAATTAATGAATGTGAACATAATTTTTTTTAATCTATAAACTAGTATTAAACCCGTGCGGTAATTATATAAAAAATAATTATATTGTTAATACTGTCAAATATTTAAAGATATTAAATGAAAATTATCAACATTAATATAATGTTTCTATTGATATTTTTTTCTTATATATAAATCAATCTGTTAAATATTTGAATCGCACATGTAGTGGATTTTACGGAGAGCAAAAAAGAGAAATGAGGTAGGAAGAAGAGTACCTAATCAAAACCATTGCTATGTACGGAGCTGGAAAAAAAAGCTTACGGAAAAAGAGAAATGAGGTAGGAAGAAGAGTACCTCAAGCAATAGGAAATGAACCTTGCTTGATCGAAAACCAAACTAAACAGCGAACACAACAAAACACCAAGAGCGAGCGAGCAAAAGGAAGGAAATATATATATATATATATGAGATGAAAATGAGCAATCCTATTTAAGTTACCAGTATTAAATGCTGCCTTTTGAATCCCGATAGTTTCGCCACTGATTGGGAACATGTGGCAGAGATCCAATAAGATTTGGATACGCCAAAGTTGGACCGTTGGACAAACCCTTGAGATCTCGCCCAAACCCTATACGACTCACCTCACCCTGTCCCAAACTTAGGCTAGGTAAGGGAGGGGGGCACAAACGTTAATTCATCACTTCGCCTCGTACCAACGCTCGTGCTTGGGAGGTTGTGGACCGTAAATTCATTTTAAACCACTCAGCCTCATACCAAGGCTCGTGTTTAGGGGGCTGTAGACCGCCAATATCATATTAAGTGCATATCACCCCTCATAAGGACCAAACAACACTAGTGCGCGACCCTCAGTGTCGCTACCTTTAACTAGCATCTAGAAGCATGTAGAATGTGTTGTAACACAAATGGCATGACTTGGGACCTAAGTCACGGAAATCCAAGCCCAAGAAAGACTATAAATACCCTATTTTTAGATAATGTACTCACTGCACGTACAAACCTCATATTTCTTTGATACATATAAGAATTATTATGATCGTTCATTACTCAGATCAAAATGACTATTATCCACTAACTTGCTCGTAAAGAGTTACGACACATGTCATGTTCACAATTCACCTTTGTTCCATACAATACAACACAACAACGACAAAAAATGGTGAATTAGTGGGTTGACCCGGGGCGGGTTGAATAAGACACACGGACGGAGTATATATAACTTGGAAGTGAATAATAGGCATAGCCCGTTGTAGAGTGAGAGAGAAAGGAAGAAGATGGCAGGAGGAGCAGTGACGGAGTTGAGTAGCGGGAAGATGTTTGGAGGATACAATAAGAGATACAAACATTACAGTAACACACTTGGTTGTTCAATGAACTTTCACATTTACTTTCCGAATTCTGATTCCAACAACAACAAATCATTCCCAGTTCTGTATTGGCTCTCCGGTCTCACTTGTACCGATGAGAATTTCATTTTCAAATCCGGTGCTCAACGCGCTGCTTCCGAACACGGTGTTGCCTTGATCGCCCCCGACACCTCTCCAAGTAATTTTATTCTATGTCCTCTCACTTTTTAATTTGTAATTTGTAATTCATTGTTTGTTGATTGATGATACAATACAATACAATACAGGAGGCTTGAATGTTGATGGTGAAGCTGATTCATGGGACTTCGGTGTTGGTATGTATCTATCCCTTCTCTTTGTTGTTGTGACTATTCTGTTCACTATGTTGAATTGAAAAAGAGTATCAATTCTAAAAAATTAGTTGACAGATTAATTCGTTAGACTCAGTTTGAGTTAGTTAATACAAACCCAAGCCAGTAAATTTGATAAATGTGACTGATATTGGTGATATTCTAATAATAATGTCCAAACTTGAATTTCCCATGTTATTTACTTCCTGGGTTTCAGTGCTCATTCACACAGATTTACTGACTCATATACAATTCCTTGTTTTACCATATCACTTATTTAAGTCTATCTATTGAATATAAGAAAACCAAACTTTTACGGATTTAAAATACTTGTCGGGATTAATATAGAATGCAGGTGTTGCAAGATGCGTACTAGTACTAACCTTGATGTGAAAACTGAAGATCATACTATGACATAGGTCACTCAGTTTAGGCACCTTAGATATATTGTACAAAGTGATAGGGAAACGGATGGACATGTAAATCATGGAACTCAACCTAGGTGAATGAAGACATTATTTAAAATGTGCTTCTCAAGCCCAAAGAAACTTTTATTGCATAAGTATAAGTAAAATAATGTTTAATTGCCATTGTGTAGAATATCCACTATATTTGCAGTTACAGTTAACCTACTCCTGTGTGCGCACTCAAAACATCATGACTTCAAATTCGTACCACCGCCCGGCTCTAATATTAATTACATTATAGAAATTTTAATTTAAATATGAAAATGTTATACTGTGTAACTCGCCTGCATTCTCCACCTAACATGTGAAATTTGAATTTGAGCATAAACCTTCAATTAATTAAATATCCAGTCCATGGCTTTGCCATAAAGTTCCAATTGATGATGAAGCTTGTTGTGGCAATGCACAAGCAGCGTTAAAACTTCACCAAGTATTGTTTGACATGGATGAGAAGAAGAAAGGTACCGAGTGTATGGAGGTGTTTCGATGTTACTAGGGCATGCTAACATTCATTAAAATCTAAATGGTACTCATAGATGTGTAAGAACAAGATAGATGAGAAGTTGTTTTATCTGCACCTGAATTTTATCTTTTTGCCATACTTTTGTGTTAGCCCCCAATTTTTTATAGGAAAAAAATACTCACTCCTTCGTAGAAGACATAGATGTTTTGTGGAATTAGTTTTGTTATGGTCTATAGCTAAAATTAACTTGAGATGTTCAAGATACATTTTCCTTTGCAGAAGATATCTTAATTGCATATTTAATTTTTGGAACAGGTGCGGGGTTTTATCTCAATGCTACACAAGAGAAATGGAAGAATTGGCGCATGTATGACTATGTTGTCAAGGAATTGCCAGAGCTTCTAAGTCATAACTTTCCACAGCTTGACACATCAAAAGCTTCCATATTTGGCCATTCTATGGGTGGGCATGGCGCACTAACTATCTACCTTAAAAATCTTGATAAATATAAGGTATTGATGAAAAGGCAACCCAAAAGCTTATCGTTTTAATATAGCCAAAGTAGATACTTTGAAATTCCAAGCAATGTTATAAAATATATGGATAGTTTTGCTGTTGAGATAACGTATTATTTGTTGCTAATTGCTTTCCTTGACTGATATAATGCACAAATATATTTTTGTTCTACAAGTCGACTGTCATAGTATTATGAGTATGAATATATATTTCATTTCTAGAAATCACAATTGTGTTTGGACAGTTGAGAAATATTCCATGATGTATTTGGCATAAGAATTGTGGTTTCAGATAATTTCCAGGATACTGGTAGTCTCAATGAGTATCAAGCTAACCTTTTACATGGAACCTTTCCTATCTAATATTGAAAGATAGTGCCTACGAAATGAAAGATGTTTATTGGAGCCTGGAGGTAATGTTTCCCTAATTGGATTTTGGGTGCAAGTAATTTATGTGTCTTTGGTTTCTTTGGATGTCATATGGAATTTCCCTTTTCCATTTTATTTGAGTTTCAGAAGTTTGGAGTGTCTAGATTAGGAACACTTAATGCTTGTTGCTATCTCTTTATTAAAACAACAACAAATGAATAAAATGAGACTATATGGCAGTAAGGAAGTTACAAAACTTGGGCTCTTCAAGATTAGAAAATCTATTATGTAGCTAATTGAATTTATGTATTTATATACTTTATCCGATTAGGGATATAAAGAAAGACTTAGTGGGGAAATGGATAAGTGTTGGGGTTTGGAAATGTTTCTATGTTAGCTCAGTACATAAATTCAATTCACACTTGAGGTGCTAGCTCAGAGGTAAGAGTTTGCCTTGTAATCTCATGGTACCGAGTTGAAATCCCCTTGGGGATGGTTGTAAAATAGCCGTTAGTGCTACTTTAATTAATAAAAATCTCCTTCTTCCCCAATTTTCATTAAAAAAAAGGGTTAATGGGGAAATGGGTATTGGGGTTTTGAAATGTATCTATGTTAAAATCCTCTATTGGCATTCAGGGGACATATGTGTAGTAAATGTTCTTTGGAAGGATATATTATTGAAGTTCATCAATGGGCTTTTTTTTTCCTTTTGAATTCCATGGTATTGCAGTACGATTTCACATGTTTTCTTAAAGGTGGTTAAGGACTTGGGCTAGATTGTTGGTAGTGACTTTTCCAATCCCCATTATCTTTCTTCCCTGCACCAATTCTCCATTCTAAGCTAGGATAGGACATTCATTCGGAACTTCCATTTCTTTAGTTGATTTGTGATCATTTGATAGAGATGCTTCTGAATTGGAATTGTGGTGCAACAAAAGGTTTATTCCCATACAACTAGGTTTATTATATCCAAGGGTCGACATCAAATTCGTGTTTTTTTACCTTACATAGGGGGATGTACTTATTGGAAACATTTATGAGCTCGTGCCTTAATGTATGATTTCTGCAGATGAAATAGTTATATTTGATGACTTTAGTAGTTGTTTTAATTTCTTAGTCGAGGGTTGAATAGAAACACCTGAATAAGGAAATTTCATTTTAGTAATAGTACTATAGAGCATGAAATTGCAATCTTGGTAACAATGTCCTGGAGCTAATAGCTGGGGATTGCCGCGTACAACAAATTTAGTTGGGTGGATGAAATAAAGAATGATTCAGTATAATTTGTGTTTGCAAGATGGCTAACATTCTGAAAGTCCTGCAATGCTTTGAGCATTGAAGTGCCAGTAATAGCAAAAAAAAAAAAAAAAGTTTGCCGGAGATTATAATGTTTAAGGTAGGATGAGTGGACATACATGAGTTAAAGCTGAACGTATCTGGAGAAGGTTGGAGTAGCACTTGTTTACGAGATTTTTGCACATATACTTTGTATTCATAGTGACAGTCATATACTTTGTTAGAGTTCTCATTATTCTGGTGAAGTTTTTTATGTTCGTAGAACTCTAACAACATATATGACTGTCCTTTGTCATTTGTCAATTGTCATGATATGTACTGTACTTATTATTTGAAGTTCTAACTTTATTCTTTTGTGCTTTTATGCATTATTGTACCAGTCAGTTTCTGCCTTTGCACCAGTAGCAAATCCTACAAACTGTCCTTGGGGACAGAAGGCATTCACGAATTATCTAGGTGGCAATAAATCTGATTGGGAGGTAAATTATAGGGGAAACTTTCATGTTCTCATTACTTGTTAAGTTGATATTTCATTATAATAAGCAGTTGAAAAATGCAGGATTATGATGCCACTTCTCTGGTAGGGAAGTATCCGAACGTATCTGCCACTATTTTGATTGATCAGGTACATGATCATGTGATTTTTATTTATTTACTTTTATTTTAATCGTGAACGGTATAATAAAAGTGAACGACAAATTTTTAGTTGCCGCTTACCTGTAAGATTTTGAGATTTCTTTTTGAGAAATCAATTTTTTATAACAAGTTGAATAAATCAAAATGGTAGGACAGATATAATGCTGTTTGTCACGAGCAAGATTTCAAGTTATTACATAGATGCTCCTATACTCTTGAATTCTTCCTGCTTCTTACTATTGCTTTGAATTTTCAGGGGGAAGATGACAAATTTTTGCATGATCAACTGTTGCCTCACAAGTTCGAAGAGGCATGCAAGAATGGCAATGTTCCACTGCTGTTACGTCTTCAACCTGGTTATGATCACTCCTACTATTTTATTGCTACCTTCATTGATGATCACATCAAGCATCATGCTCAAGCTCTTGGACTCAATTAGGTTGTGTGCACTGTGATGATTTACAGCTGTTCTGTTTACTTTCCTGAATCTACTCACCCTATAATTTTGGAGCTGTGATACTTTGGTTTGTATTTGACTATGGATATCATTTGGAATTTCTTTCATGCCGGTTCTATTGAACGCTTTCGTTACCCAACAAACTAATATGTACGATCAGGCTTAAAATAAATATATAACAATAAACATACAAGTGCTAAAAATGCATAAACACACTACGTTAATACATGGAAAACAGCCAAGTCATTATGAAATTTCACATAATCCAACGCAAGTGTTTTAGCTTATAATGAGCAGGATAAAAAACATTAGCAAGGAACTTAGGTTCAAATCCATTATAACAAGTGATCCCTCAATCACTAGTGCTGCGAGGTAATGGCACACCTTGCTTCAAATTTTAATTTATTTTTTAGGCAGCATAGTGACTAGAAATTCACCTTTAAGATGAATATGTGGAGTGTATGGGGCTCGAATTCAAGCTATGCATATATAATGTAATATTTCTACCAACTGAGTTAAGCTCCTAAGACACCTACTTCAATCTTAACATGGAAATAAAGGAAAGAAATGAAATTGAGAGCTGGAAAATAAATTAGTAGGTTCCTTGAGATATATCTGTCATAGCAGACCGGATATATTATTTACAATCTCTAATTGAAGAGTTGAAGCTGAAGAGAAAATCACCAATTCCATTGATGATACTCTGCAATGGCTCCACACTCTCAAAGGTTGATTCAAATACATGAGTAAAAACTTGATGCAGGTTTTCAACACTTACATCCGCCCCCCTATAATACACAATAAAACATAACATAAATATATGGATATTATACTGCTAAGCTTTGAAATGTTTTAATCATAGCCACCAATGGTCGGTTTAGATTGATTTATTTGAATTTATCTACTAGTAGAAGCACTTGCAAGACTGCTTATGAAAACAACTTCTGACATTTTCATAAGTTTTCAACTTATTTCTATAAGCTCTCCAGGATAGTTTATCAAAACAGCTTATAACTTGTGCCAAAACTGTATGACTTAATTTTATCTTTTCTTATTAAAATAGCTTAAACATATGTGGTATAAGCTTAAAAATAAACCGTGGTCTTACATGCCGTGTATAATATTTTTGTGTAATAATTGTGTGATTGTGTTTCATGATGGTTACATGTATTTGATACGCTTTATCTCTTTTGGGTATATTCTGAAAATGATAACTCACATTGTATATTTCTGTGTGTCTACTTTCGTAATTCTTTGTGTAAGTAGATGATGATATAACAACTTCTAAAAAGGAGATTTAAGATAAAGACAAGGAATGATCAACATGCCATCATCACAATATATTTAGATTTAATTTACGTAATGAATAATTCAGCTATCATTTATGGGATGACATTTGGGTTTATGTTTTGGGGTCAACTATGTTTAATGTGACAAACTAATTCAGGTTGTACTCTTTGAATTTTGATGATATCCATGTATAAGAGTGTTTTAAAAATGAAAAATTATCCCATAATTTTACTATTATCATGCTTTTAGAGCATTTTTATCACTATGTTCCACACTGTTTTTAAAATGCATAAACATGTTCTTAATTTTTACTCCATTGGAAGAGAGTGACCTAAAAACCAGGTTGGAGAACGGTTCTTTGGACGGAACACGTTCCAACAGGTTTTGTGTTAGGAAAAGTAGAAGAGGGAGAGAGAAAATAAAGGGAAAAAAATTACAAAATGGAGGAGAAAAACTACATATATGAAATGAAGAAAAGTCGGCTGTGGTGCGAGGAGGGGAAAAATTACAAGAGATTTTCTTATTAAAATATTACTATTCAACATTTAAAATTTGGAAAATGCTAATAAATGCTCTTAAGGCATTAGTTTAGAAGTTTAAAGTGAAAATTTTATCTTAACAATTGTGCATTTAAGAAATTGAAAAAACAAAAAGTAACTTTTTATACATAAAATTTATGAATTATTTCTATTTTTGAATCCGCACTTGTTAGCATAACCCTTAAAATTATGCATCATTTAGAAAATATGTTATAATTATTATTTTTTTAAACAAGAAAATGTGTTATAAATATAAGGGTTAATAGTGTTTTTCCCATATAAAATATGTCATTTCCGGTTTACCTCCTAAAATTTTTTTTGTTTGGAATCAGTCTTTTAAAAAAAAAAAAAAAATCCAGAATACACTCCTAATAGGCTATTTAAAAACAAAAAATCTGGAAAAAAAATTCCAAAAATAACCTTGGGGAGTATTTTGGAAAATTTTTCTTTTTAATAGAACTGATTCCAAACCAAAAATTTTCTAAAGCGTAAATGACATATTTTACCGGGAAAAAACACCGTTAACCCTAAATATATTACTATTCATTTCATAAACCTAAAAGATGCATACAGTTAATTTATATTTTTTTTAAGAAACAAAAATACAGTTATTTTATATTGATTCAATGGATTTCGTAAAAAATAAAATAAAATAATCCTTTGGATGTTAGAAAAGTCTTGCATGGATTGGATCCAATCCGTTAACAATTCCATTATATTTTGGATATATTAAAAGAATTTATGATTGAACTTTGGATTAGAGGACCTAATTCAAATAGAGAGTATCTAAGCATCATTGAACAAAATGGTCATCGAAGACCCAATTTAAATTTATACTAACGCATTGACGGTAACTTCTATTGTACAGCAGTCACGTCTCTCAACATTCAATGACCCTAAAATTGAAGCAACATAGAACGTAATGAACATCGAATACACAAACTTTTGCATGGTCCAGTCCCTGACGTTTGCTCGTGGGTCAGTAACTTGTATTCTCAACACTTTTTCCACTTCAATGACCCTAGTTATCTTTTCATAGCCAAAAATTACATCAACTACCATGACGTATTCCTCAGCAAATTCAACAGTCTTCAGTGATGTGCACCCAAAAACAGACAAATATTGAAGGGATGGTGGAAGTTTGGACAGAGACCTAAGGTTCTTGCAGTTTCTTATTGAAAGGTATTCCAGACTTGAAAGGTTTGCAATTCTAGAAGGAAAGCTCTCAACATTGCAATCACATATGGACAATCTCCGTAGGGATGAAAAGATGTCGATATTGTCTACAAGTTTACCAAAATTACAATAGTCATCTAGAAGCATTTGGGCTAAACACTGCAGATCGCGTGGATGGTGGTAACCACTACGGATAAGACCAAAATTAACACATACTTCAGCATGATTGTGTTCCATTACAATACCATCAACATTCTCGGCACAGTAAGTAGATGGAATGGGTTCCATAATATGTCCATCATGACACCCAGAAATCCTTTGTTGTTTTGATGGAAATCCAAGGCCATCAGGAGGGTGAGCATAGTGGCGAAGAAGCCAGTACTTTCTTGGATCTTTTCTGTATTCAAGCTCATGGTAAGGCATCTTACCTTCTCTATTAACTTCTTCATTTGAGTTTTGCTTGATATCGAATGGAGCATACAATGGTTGAATTCCACACTGTTTCACTATAGACCCTGAACAACCCGGCCGAACAAAAAACTCAAAGTAGACCTTCCATGGTAATGTCCCTGGGAAATCTGCAACTTCTAAAATTTGGTCATACCAAAGCCATACCTGGTCTGACTTAGCATCACTATAAGAAGACTTCATAATGGATGTTCCTTTATATTCGCCTCCAAAATTGTATCTACACCCTGCAATAAGACCAGTACGACGAATGTTCTTCTTGTTTGGTTCGGATGCTCCAAGAACAAGGCAGAAGGCAAACCCCCGGCATCTGCACAGTAAACTCCATGCTTCAGAAAATTCAATAGTGATGAACAAGGAGTTTGTTTCTTTATGCAGGAACCAATCTGGCACTTTATTTCCCAGTAAAATACTATAAAAGGGCCGGGATACATATAGAAAATCCTCATGGTCAAAATTCTTTGAAACTTTATCATCAGCTTGACAATAAGGATCATACAACACTTGAGTCTTTGATGACAAGTCAGCTGCTAGCTGAATTCTAATTAGTGCCTCCTCCGTAACAGTCATGCGTGCAATCTGATCCAACTTTATGCAATTATGAAACTCAAATCTACCCAAATAGTCACGACGACGAATAGACATTTGTTCTTCCCTGTGAATCTGTGTCAATAATGTTCTCTTGTTTAGCTTACCAAAAGAATCTTGCAACATTGTGATCCCTGAATTTGAAACTGTTTCTAGGGATATGCAATTGCTTGCATTCAAGTCTTGTAGCAATAATGGGAGTTTGGGTATGGAACGAAGCCTCCTGCAGTTACTTACATCGAGAGCTCTCAACAAGGAGAGATGTTTTATGCTAGCAGGCAATATCTCAATATTACTTCCTCTTAATGATAGTTTTTTTAACTTTGGTAAGAGGTCGAGGTTGTGAGGAAGTTCTTCAATTGCCGTGAAATCCAAGTTCAAGTAGTTCAGTTCATCTGAAAAAACTGAATATCTTACAAGTCTTGAACACCCGCTTAGAGTAAGCCATCGAAGAGATATAGATTGCTTCTCACTTTCAATGTAACAGAGCTGTTTACAGCCTCTCAGATTTAGTGCAAGCAGACTATCAAGTGACAAAATGTATGAAGGAACATTCAACAAGCTCGCACAATCATCAAGATGTACTTTCTCAAGTTTCGAGGCCAAAGACAAATCTGAGAGCTCAACCAAGTTCTTGCAACCACTTAGGCATAATGACTTCAAATTCACAAGATCCTGTATTATAAGAAACCAAAACTTATTTAACAAGTTGTAGATTTTTTTTTATCAGTTCTTTAAGTCTATGAAGTTAACAAGTTTCCACAAAATACCTGGACTCCATCCCAGAGCTTTCCAATTCGGCTATGTTTCATATCAAGTTCGACAAGCTTCTCCGCACAAAACTGTGGTGGCAAGGATTTCAATGGAAAACAGTCCCATCTGAAATAACTTATTTCGAGAGGCATGCAATCGAGACCTCTAGAAATATGCACATTGATTCTTCTCATATCACCGGAGGGTATATAAAATATCAAAACTCTGAGCCTGTGCGTTCTCTGAAATGTTTGAGGGCTTAATGTCAACTCTTTGATTTGAGACATGTCCAACACAACACACTCAATACTTTCAATACCCTGGAATATAAAAGGAGTAAACAAATTTAGAGTATTAAACATGATCAAGAGATTAATTTACTAATGCGTTGGACATATTTAGAAATGTGATGCAGACTAAGAAATTTGAACCCTACCCTGTTATGCTTGAAGACATCATAAATTTCTTTAGGATCCCACAACCGTTTCCTTTCTCCAGGCTTTTTCTCAGATTCTACAAAACGTCCCATTTCTTGTATCAAATCATGCATCTGTACTGTGTTGTTTTTAGAAACAGTTACAAGAGACTTGTCTTCAAGGCTTCTCATCCCAATTTCAGTAGAAAAATCACATGCATCTAATATACTTGTTATTTGGCTTTTTGTTTGTCCTTTCAAACAGCAGGCAATATCTAAAAATATCTCCTGCTCTTCAGGGTCCAATCCTTCATAACTCAATCTCAACACATCATAAATTTCATCTTTTGGATATTTCTTCAGCTTTTCTAATGCACTCTCCCATTCTTTTGATCGTTTGGAACGAAGATGTGAGCCCAGAACTTTAAGAGCTAGAGGAATGCCCTTAGCATAACCAACTGCCCTTTCTGACAAGTGTTGGTATTCAATCAATGGACTGTCTTGTTGAAAGGCATTCAAGCTAAAAAGCTTTAGTGCTTCATGAGAATCCAATACCGTCACTTGGTATACTTCATCGACTCCACTGTTAAACACTTCTTTGTTTCGTGTGGTCACTATGATTCGACTACCAGGTCCAAACCAATCTCGCCCTCCAACAAGATATTCTATTTGTTCTGATAAACTCACGTCATCAAGAACGACGAGGACCTTTTTACATTTAAGTCTTTCTACAGCAAAGGCGGAACTCATTGTAGGGGTGCTAATATTGATGCTTTGGTCCCCTAACACATCCACCAGAACTTCATTCCGCAACTTTATACGATTTCCCCATCTTTCCCTGACATTGGCAGCAAAGTAGCATCCCTCGTATTGATATGAGACTTTCGTAAACACAGCATCTGCAATGGTTGTCTTGCCTATACCACCCATACCCCAAATACCAATAATATGCACATCAGCTGACCCAGAGCATAACATTGATTCCACATGCGCAATGTGTCGAGAAATTTCAACAAGTCCTTTCTTTTGAACATGTGGGATCATACATTTCAACTTGTCTAATATATCTTCAACAATTTCTTTAATTACGACAGCCTCGGACCTAGATGAAAAAGAAAATTTGCAAAATTAATAGACACATGAGAATCAAATGATCATAATTTCTTTGATAGATTATACATAAACCATATAGCATATTACAACAGTCACAAATGGGGCGAGAAATCAAAATAAATATTATTCCAAATCTATTGTTTTCTTTCAAAAAGTTGTTTTTTATTAGCTAATCACTCAAAAATAGTTCTCAATGAATATACTAAATTACTAATAACTATGATTTGAATATATAAAAAAAATAAAAATGTTATTTTAATGTTATTTTTATAGCATATTTACGAACTTTACCTATTTTTTGGGGAAACCAATCCTGCTAAGTTTGCAGCTTTGTGCAGGGCAGTTCTCCACATGTGTACCTTGGTTAGATTGTCCCTGAAACGATCCTCGTGTTTGGCAAATGCATCTCCATAGGTTCCCCTCTGGTGTCTTACATGAGATGGATCAATGTGATAGAAAACAGGTATGACAACAAGTTTTTTCTTCTCACTGCATTCAATGATCTTCACAAGTTCATCCAAACACCATGAAGAAGATGCATAATTCTGCGAGAAAATTATTACGCAGATCTTCGAGCTTTCAATAGCTGATAAAAGCGTTGGTGAGATGTTATCTCCTCTCTCAATTTCCTCATCATCCATGAATGTGCGGATCTTTTTTCCGCACAAGGCAGCATATAGATGGCTTGTAAAATTGTATCGAGTATCTTCTCCTCTAAAGCTGAGAAAAACATGATGCTGCTTTGAGTTTGAATGAGAAGCACCAAAAGATGATGAAGAAGAAGCCATCTAAACCACCAATAAGCAAGCAAGTCCAGTTGTGAGTTGACTTCGATTCTTTGTCAAGTAACCAGATTTCTGATGAAGTATGCCAATAGGTTAATTATGAATTACTATATATCAAGAAGAATTGAAAATAAACTCTTTCTGACACGTGACAATGTTCGACAGATGTGAATACATTCAATTATGCAATTTTTTCAAGTTATTACTTGTGTCGAAGTGTTAGTGTTGTGTCTGGTATCCGTCTTTCATAAAAAATAAATAAAATAGAGCTAACTTAATTATGTTAAACCTACTGTCTCCTTAATTTGAGGGATTGACGTGTTTGGAGGGTTATTTAGGATCAGAAAAGTCTCTTACTCAGTTCAACATGAAAAATAAGATATAAGCAGTAACAAGCTCATAGTATTCTTTGCACAGGCCTTTAAGTACTGTGACTTATAATTTAATATGAAATTTAATGCTCAGTTTGTTAAAAAATATCTGATAGTTCACCGCATATGAACTTATAACATATAGTTTATAATTATAAGCTAGTACATAAGCTAGCAATTGAATATGAGATGTTGGATAAATATAAGATGACATTAAAACATATTTTTAAATTAATACATATTTTTTTCCAATTAAAATTACAAGGATAAAATTGAGATAAAAAAATGATAAGTTATAAGTTATTTGAAGTAGCTTAGCAAAATTGTTGTAAGCTAGCTTATTGTTGTTCATGCAAAAAAGAGCCTAACTCATTGAAGAGTCAATAATTGAAATTGATTATTTGAAGGGAAAAAATTAATGGGGATGTATTGGTTTAGGATTCTAAGGGATTTTAAAAGACTTTTTAATTATGAAAAAGTCTTATGATATTCAATCAAGACTCTTTGTAATTTAAAAAAAGTCCTGTGGTATTTAATCAAGACTCTTTGTCATTTTAAAAAAGTCTCGAGGTATTCAATCAAGACTTTTCATCACTTAAAAAAAGTCTCATGGTATTCAAAATCATTCAAATTTCGAAGGATTGTTTAATAAATTGGATTTTGATGGATTTTGTGGGATTTTCTAGTGAAATTTTAACAAGAAAAAGTTTTTCATGAAGACATGAGATTTCTTGAGATTGTTTTTCTCTTAAAAGTTTACTATCTCTTTCTTATCCCTTCTCTCTCTCTCTTTTCTCCCCTCTCTCTCCCCCTTCTCTCTTCGTCTCTCTCTCTTCTCCCTTCTCCTTCCTCTCTTTGCTCCATTCTCTCTCTCTCTCTCCTCTCTTCCCCCTTTCTATCTCATAAAAAATAAGAGTCTGTATTGAGAATATTATAATAGAAAGTGTGTTGTAATTATTTCTTTCTCTCTCTCTCCTCTCTTCCCTCCCTCCCTCTCTCTCCCTCTCTCTGCCTATCATAAAAAAAATAAAAAATAAGAGTCTGTATTGATAATATTATGATAGAGAGTGTGTTGTAATCATTTTTTTTTCCAATAAGTATTTAAAATTCATAAAATCTTTTGAAATCTTATAAATCCATGAAATTCTTTAAAATCCTTTAAAATCTTATGATGTAAATCCATTGAAATCCAAATTGAAAATCCTGATAGTCTTTTAAAATCATGAAAGTCATTAAAATCCTACAAAATCTTTTAAAATCTTTAAGACTTTTTTAAGCAAAAATTGTCTTTAAAATTCCTAATCCAATACACCCCCTAAATAGATAGAGGAAACATGTTGGTTTCCGTTCGTTTCTTTCTCTGCAACCTGATTAACATGATTAATTTTCCAATCCCATGGATTCAATTCAATAAAAAAAAAACAATCTCAATTGATTAAATACAACAGCATACATTCAAACATTCACGATATAAGCAAACACAGAATTGGTTGGTATGATTCATTTCAAGTCAATAAAAGGGTCGGAGTTTGTCAAGATTCAATAAAATCTAATTCCATAATAAAAATGCAGAAGCTTCAACAAGATGAGAAACACCGATTGAAGAGATTTGGGAGAGGGCGGCGGCGGACGGTGGTGGGATGGTGGTGGGCGGCGATGAGAGGATAGAGGGTGAAGATTGAGATCGCAACAATAGTGGCAGAGAAGAGAAATTGCATTTTTTTTTATGAAATAAAATACTTTTTTAATTTTAAATCTCAGCTATTAATTATTTTTTTGCCACATGTCTTACATCCAAACTTTAAATTGACTAAATGAAGCATACCCAGACTCCCTAAAAAGAGAGGAAAAAATACTCCTAAAAATTAACATACTATCACTTATTATTAATTTGTCAAAATAAATAAATAATCTCTCAAAAAAGCATTTTTCATTAAGAAAAGACTATCTAATTCAACTACTTTCAAGTTTCAATCTTGGAAGAACAAATATAAAACACGACTAAATGTGACCAAAAATCTATTACAATATGGTATAAATTAAACATTTAGATCATATAATGACATTACATCAAATTATTTAATAAAACATTATTTACTACTTTCATTAAATTTTGAAATTAATAAAATTGACTATATATTATTAATATAATATTAATTTGTAAAAAATTTGTTACACATTTTAAATCTACTAGATAGGTTTTTAAAATATAATATGGATAAAACCTGTGCAACGCAAGACATTTTAAACTCTACTCGATAGTTTTTTCTCTAGTTCAAAATATATAAAAATAATTAATTTAACTAAAAAAAACATTTTGTATGAATAATTTGGAATCAAAATTGACCTTATTAAATCACGTTGAAAAAATGTGATGACGAGGGTCTCTGAAGGAAAGAAGAAAGAAAGAAAAGAGCACCCGACACAAGCTGCTTGGAAGGGCGACGGTTCAACCAACCAACCATATCAAAAGCCATAAATATACGATAGGTGCATTGATAGTGATACGACGGGACAAGGTGCAATGATACGATGGGATAAGGTGCTTCTTGTATAATCAATATCCAATTTGTACAATTTCCCTAGTTGGTATATAGATCATAAGGGATACGGAAATGTAGCGATTCCCTTAAAAAAGAAAAAGAAAACGCCTTTTGCATGCTCAAATAGTGGATCCCATATACAATAAATTTAGGTGGGTTTCTAGTATTCCTTTAAAAACAAAAAAAATTGGGTTTCTAGTAGGTGACTTTCCACGGTGGTGCTATTAGTTATTTGCAACAAAAGTCATTTGCAAAATAAAGTCATTTGCAACAAAAATAATTGTCTCAAAATAATTGATCTATATCATTTTTCAGCATAATATTAATTATTTTACTTAATAACTCTAATTAATATTACTTTATCACTTTCAATTCAATATATTTTACTTTGTATTTATGATAATAATGGATGCACTAATACTTGACAAGGACATTCAAAATTATTTTTCTCTCTCTTTCATTTATACATTTTTCGAAATGAAATTATTTTGGGAGGGAGAGAGTATAAGACCAATATATACTACTACTTGTTAAGGATTTAAAAATGAAAATAATTGGTAAATTTTATGGTTAAAAAGTTATTTTTTGAAGTTTCAATGCATTGAATGCACCATTTTCAAGACAAAATTTCTTCTTTAGACTTCTTAACAACTGTTTTGAGGACACATGTTAATATTTTCCTTAATTTAATGGGGTGGTGTGTAGCTTGCTTATATGCTTTCAGGTGGTTCTTCAAATATCGAGGACTATAATCCAACTATTCTCTAGACCGATCAATTATATCCTGCCTTAGGAATCACAATCTCCACGACTCGGTTGTTCCCGCAGCGCGATCAAACAAAGCATAAAGTAAATTGGAAGGGCTTTTTGCTCTCAAATGTGGGAGAACGTTCACAAAGTGTTCTTATATGGAGGATTAGGGCTAACTTCCACGGATGTGATTTGAGGGATGGACACGAAACAAATCCCATGTTTCTAAATGAATCTATATATCCACTAGTCTGATAGCGATGAACCACCCTTTATGGAAAAACTTCTAGATAAAATATGATTGAAATTTGCCACACTAAGGAGAGCTCGAAAGAAGACGAAATCGAACTGCAAACTCTCATTGGATATGTAGTGATACACATATGTAAGGTCATTAAACTGTTGAACCGTACTCCCTCCGGTCTCAAATATAAAAAAAGATTCATTTTTTAGGTTTATTGAGTAGTTAATGTATCTGGTCTACATTGTAAAGCAGATACATTAATTATTCAATGAACCAAAAAAAAGAATCTTTTCTTATAATTGAGACCGGAGGGAGTACTCCTTAATGGTTGCATGAAGATCCCATAAAGAAATAGATAAATGGATTGTCAAAAAAGGCTACCTAATAAGGTAATAATGCTTAGTCATAGGATCAATAATTATAAACTTAGACCGACCAATGGCAATGTGTGACAAATTTGAATCAAGATTAGCTTGGCTACTTTTCTGCCTTGTGGGATGATTAGCTTCACAAGTTACTTTACTTTGGCTTCCAACCCAAAATCTAAAAAATACGATAAGCAAACCCCTAGGTGAAGTGATGTTCTCTCAAGTGGTTGGCTTCCTCCTGAGTTCTAGTTTAGTTCCTCGGATTGAGATACAAAGCTTACCAACCCCTTCCTTTATTCAATATGACTAAATAGATAGTTAGTATTGTTGGAACAAAGAGTGTTTCGCAAAATCACCTCTTGAGTTTTGATGATAACAATGTATTAAAAAATTATCAATTGGATATGCTAAACAATTTGTTCAAGTGTACAAGATCCAAATCAAAGTACTATTCATAAGGATTCTGATTGAACAAGTCAAAGAGCAAAGGAATTTTATTTGAAGCTTAGAGCGTCTGAAGAAATGCATCTGAAGATATGCGTCTGAAGAAACGAGTCTGAAGGAAGAGCTCCTGAAGACACGTCATCAGAAGCAAGGTTATCAGAAGCATCTCATCAAAAGCTACTTCACCAGAATTGGCAAAGTACAATGTACGAAGTGTATGACCACTAACTCTGCACACGCCTCTGCAACCACCATCTCTGCAACTTGTCTCTACATCAAGACAAGAATAACAGTAATATTGCTGCAGGCATTGTTCCGTTTCAAATGGAATGGATTTGAAATTAGTTCTTCATAGGACAATTATCAAATCAGGCAAAGGATCAATGGTGAAGAATCAAAGCTTCAAGCAAGACAAGTTGATGTAACGGCTAATTCCCAACGTCTCTCAAATCCTCTATAAATAGGGATAAAGACTTGGAGAAGAACAAGAACAAGAACAACAATTATATACAACAAGCAAAAAGGGCAACACTCTGTGCAAAACGTCGAACATCAACAACTTAGAGAATTCTTACAATAGTTCATATCTTAGAATTCTCAAGTGTCTAGAAAAACAGAGTCTGTTCTGTTTCGTATTGTATTGTGAATACCTCTGATTGTATATCAAGTATTCAAA
>Ga0315913_1002515_pt1 | contig 21558 bp, 9 predicted proteins | sample MpolsnodulesMG_FD_207736 | JGI IMG/M metagenome (GOLD analysis project Ga0315913, IMG submission 207736) | Medicago polymorpha root nodule microbial communities from Los Angeles, California, United States - small nodules | ecosystem: Host-associated > Plants > Roots > Nodule | place: USA... | reverse complement strand
TGACATGTTTGTCTGTCTATATATCTACCTTCCTTTTTCTCCTTTCCCCTCTTTCTCTTTACCCCGTGCCCCGCCCCCCAATTGTTGGAGAGACATTCTTATGTGCTAAGTTTAATTTCCTTTTTAAAGTCATTATGTCAGATTCCACATGTTGTATGCCTTTAATTGTCATATGATAACTTTAGATTTAATAATACTTTTGTACTGGTATGTTTCTTATTATTCTTAAACTCAGTAGGCCTATGTTTTCTATGACTTGTGTTGTAAGCATTGTATACAGCAAGACAAGTAGCTTGCATGTTTTTCTCTGCTGACTAGACCATTTTATCGGACATTGGAGTTACATTTGTTGTCCTTTTTTGCTTTTTCCTTTTGAAGATTGAATCAAATAGACAGCCTTTTGGAAGTTGAGACCGGCGATGATATCTTTTTTACCGTTTAGGTCATAGAACATAGGTCTCAGATAACGTTAGACTTTGTCTAATATCCGAGTTTTGTTGGGAAGAGGACCAATAAAGGAGGGTAAGCTCTCCCAATGCTATTTTTCCTATCTACAAGACTGGAACTTGAGACCTTACTTAAGGAAACGAGTTTTGGTGTCACTGGTATCTTAATGAAAGAATATTCAGTCAGTCGCTAATTGAATGTGTACTTCTTTTGCTCAATAAAGGAGTGGTGACCAAGGGCTCAATCATCACCGCAGCAGTGCAATCTTGCTGTGAAGCAATGAATTAGATGACCAATGCATACCTTTCTTCCTTTTCACACACACAAACTCTTAACCGTATTTTTCAAGCTTCATTGAGTATATCTTCTGCCCTGTTTCCTTTAACTTTTTGGTTTCACCGCTTTTTGTTTTCTTATGTATAACAAACTGACAACTTATTGAATGCTTTACACTTCTCTAGCACATGATCCATGACTTCCATATGAAGCTTGTATCTTTGGTTTTCCTAGGTCAAATTTCTTTTTCATTTACTTGCTAAATCAATGTCTATGACTTTTTAACTGTGCATTTCAGTTTTAGCTCCATGTTTGCAGCCCTCGAGGCTATTCTTCGATAAACTAATAGCATCCTTTGAGTTTTCTGCAGACTGTCTTGACAAGGAAAAATTCTTTCACCGGAATTGAATATAGAAATGACCCCACCATTTTTGGCTGGGAATTGATTAATGAGCCTCGTTGCATGACTGATCGTTCCGGCGACACTCTCCAAGTAAGTCCTTTATTTGCACTCCAAGTAACTAATTAAAAAATTATAATAATTATTATGTGATGCTTCCTCCTTACGGCATGCTGTGAAGATCCATGTGGAGATTGAAAAGTTCAAATTTCTCTATTAAAAAATTTATGAACTCTGATGAATTTGCCCTGGCTGTTTTCTCACCACATCTGAATATTGCAAAATTCACGAGTTGCGTCCGAGTTCAATATGAAGGACTCTATCCAAATTTTATCCATTTTTTCTATTGGATACTATAAATTTTAGTCCCTGTTGGGAAGTTTATAGAAAATAAAGAAAATGTTGAAATCTTTTCTGCAGGAGTGGATAGAAGAAATGTCAGCTTTTGTGAAATTGATTGACAAGAACCATATGCTGACTGTGGGGAATGAAGGTTTTTATGGTCCTAATGACCCAAAGGATTTGACCATCAACCCCAATTATTGGGCATCCAGACTTGGGTCTGATTATATCCGGAACTCCAAAATCTCTGATATTGATTTCACCTCTGTTCATATCTACCCGGATCAATGGTAAGCATTGCTTGAACTCTATAAGGTTTTCTTATGAGTTTTTCATGTCCATTTATGCTCAAAGTCATTGGGTACCGACCAAAATATCCACTATGAGTAGGGTAAAAGTACGTGTTATGGGTATCGGTGCAGGTAATTCCTCTGAAACGGTAACACAACCTGCAGAAGTAAGAAAGGTTACAAGGGTTTCTTATGAATTTTTCATGTTCAACTGATTAACTAGTGCTAGAGTTTTGAAAATAATCTGTTCCCTCTTAGATTTGTCTTCGGCATCTATTTCTTTTGTTTAATTATAACTTTTTGCATAGGTTTCACGAGGATGAGAAAGCAATTGAAACTCAACTGAAATTTGTCCACAAGTGGATGCTTTCCCACATTGAAGATGGTGACGAAGTACTGAAGAAGCCGGTCCTGTTCTCCGAATACGGATTATCAAAAAAGAACCAGAACTTCACCATATCAGACCGAGAAAAGATGTATGAAACGATTTTAAACATCGTTTACAAATCTGCAAAGAGAAACAAGTCTGGAGCAGGTGCTTTAGTTTGGCAATTCTTAGTTGGGGGAATGGAGGAATATTCTGATGATTATGGGATCGTCCCAGCGGAAAGTCGATCAACACAATCGCTATTTATAAAACAGTCATGCAGATTGGGCAAAGCGAAGGGATGGATTAATCAACAGGATGTAAATTTCAAAGCACTTTGTTAGCAAAAAAAGTTGACTACAGTATGGAATAGATATCTTTCCTCAAAAAAAAAAAAAGTATGGAATAGATATCTGGATAAATATCTGATTTAAGTGACTACACATTGGGGTTTTGTGCAATATCCTAATTTCGATTTGGAATGATTAGTTGAGTGTATAGTGTGGTAGCATGGATTAGAGATTTTTATAAACAAAGTATTGTTTATATATCATATCAATGCAATATAATAAAATCTATTAGAAAAATTGGAAGTGAAAATTTTCTATGTAATGATGTTTTTACATCACAAATCATATCCTCTCACCGAGTTGTGTTGGTAATTACAAATCAAATGGATTCAATACAAATACATTATCCATCTGGTTTCAAATCATGCACTATGAAGCCGAGATATGTGGTACGGGTATACGAATACACGAAATACAATGTGGCTAAGAAACGTTAACAAATTTTTTATACTAAAACTAATATACATGTAAAAATACTTGAAGAAACTAAGTATTAATTACTCTTTACTATTATCATCAATCTAATCTCAGACACTTGATAAATTAAGAAGGGTAATATAGTTATGATAACAAATTAAATTAAATCAAAATGAAAAGCCAATAATATAAGATTAATTTAATTTTGATAACCGAGCATGATGAAATAAGAACAACTTATATTACATTGGATATCATTTCTTAGCCAATCTTGGAGAAACCCTAACCCTAGTAACAGAATTGGGGCTTTTCTCTTCTTCTTCAGCAACCTTCTTCACAGCATCACCAATTTTCACCAATCTCCGACTTCTCTTCACCGGTGGCGTCACCGGCGTCGGATCAGAAACTACAGCCACCTCAGCAGATCGCTCATTCACCGGAGAAGCAACTCGATCAAAATCATCACCAAGCTTCTTCACCAACCTTCTCCCACGTCGAGTTTTCTCAACCGGAACCAAATTTTCTTGCTCAAGAAGAGTAACGAATCTCTTCCTCTTCAAACCAATCGGAGCAGGTGGCGGTGAAGGTGACCGCGAACGCGAACGAGAAGCAGCAGAGCCTTTAGATCTGGGTAGATCTGCCTTCGGGCTTGGACTTGGGCTTATTGGATGGGCTTTGAATTCTTTTTCGCGCTGGGAACGAAGCTTTTTGACGTTGCCTTCGATTTTACCCATTAAACGGAGACGTTTGAAGCTGACGCCGCCCATGGACCAATGGGCTTCTTGAGCCCACGACATAAGCGGGCCGGTGACGGAGATAGGGGGATCTACACGATCGGAGCCGTCTGGGGAGACGTAGATGCGTGGACGGGGTAGGCTTGAACCGTAGAATTTTGATGGTTTTAGAGAAACAACCATTTTGGAAGCGATTTTGGTGAAGAAAAGCGAAAGTGAAAGTGATTTGGGAATATAGATGAAGAAAAGTGAAAGTGATGAAATGAGATTATTTTGGAAGAGTTGAAAGAAGTGAGTTTGTTAAATAGGAGAATTGGAAATGATGAAAAGAAGGGATTAGATGGCGGGAATAAGCTGTTTGGCGGGATAAGTTGCCGCTTGGAATTGGTGTGAAAATTTTGTAGCTTTTTCGGTTTGGGCTTGGGTTTTTGAATGAATTGATTGATTATTGGGTTATTTTGAGTGTTAACTACACACTATTTTTGCTACATACACCGAAGTTGATTTTCTTTAATAGTGGTTATAGACAATATATTTTTTTGGGTTAAATATGATTTTGGTCCCTATAAAATTAGAACCTTTTAAGTTTAGTCCTTACTTAATTTTAATAGTTATTTTAGTCCCTAATTTTTTTTTCTGCACTCAATATTAGTCCCTACTCAATTCAAATTTGTTTAATTTATGCTTAAACTCTTGAGTTTTTGAACAATTTTTTGCAGACTTGTTAAAAATATTACTAAATGTTACTCTGCAAAAAATTGTCGCAAAATTTGATTTCAACGTCCAGATTTTGTTATTTTTATCTTTAACTTTTTCCGTTTTGAAAAATTTATATTTAACTCGTTTCATGTTAAACAATTTTAAATTTTAGTAAATGAACCTTTCATAATGTTCTAAACTTGTCTCAAAAAAATAGTTCAAAAATTTAAGAGTTTAAGGATAATTAAACAAACTTTGTTGTAGTAGGGACTAAAATTAGAAGTAATTTGTTTTGGTATGGACTAAAAAACCTATTAAAATTAAAATTAAGTAAGGACTAAACTTAGAATTTCTCAATTTTATAGGGACCAAAAACATATTTAACCCTATTTTTTTAACGCAAGGGTCAGAGACAATATCTTGAGAGTGTAGTATTAATGTTTTATACACACATTCATTCAATGATTTTATTTGATAGAATGATATTTTGTTAAATTTAGATATTTCAAGAATTAATATAACATTTTAAATTATATTGAATTTGATTTCATGATATTATATAATCAATACATAACCATTAAGCCTTAGGGTATGTATGGAGTTGGGTTTTGGAGGGATAAGTTTATATTTTGATATTTAAAAACAAAGAAAAAGAAAGAAAGAACATGACATATGATGATCAAATAAACTTGAATAACACTTAATTTAAAAAAAGAGAAGTAAATCCTTCCTTCTCTCCCCTTCCAAAACCCAACTTGCAAATTAGAATCTGCTTGACCAGATACTTTTTTGCTCATCTTCTCTTTTAAAAAAGGATACGAGTCAAAGGGTCAAACAATATTTAGAAGAAAAAACCTCCTCTTCTCGGTACATAATCAAAGGAAAGCAACTACGAAAAAAGATGTATGCAGGGAGGAATTTGAGAGCTTTTACGGAGCTTAATTTTTAAGTATCCCTTCTTCAATTCTATTTGTGTTTTATAATCTCTATATTTTACTTTATCTCTAGGAAAATGCTACCTAATGTCCGGGACATTGATTAAGGAATTTTAATGGTAAGTTTTTATAAGAATATATGTATTCAATACATTGAAATTTGTAGCGTTTGACATTTTTAAGAAATAATTTCTAAGTTTAGGATCCTTAAACAGTGCCGGAGACACTCATTAACAAGACCTTTGTTTAACGGGGCATATACTCGTGCATCACACCCTTGCATCACACAAGAGTGGGTTAGATTATACTGAGAGAGTCTATGTATATTTGGATTGACATTTCCAAACATAAATTTGTACTACAGTAGAAACTCTTTAAATTAATACTCGGTAAATTAATAAACTCTCTAAAATAATAAATTTGTCAGGTCCCGACTTGGGCCAATGTAAAAAATTGAAAAACTCGATAAAATAATAAGATAATAATTTTTCGGGAGATCCTTTATAATTTTCGGTCCCAAGAAAATCATAAATTAATAATTCATAGAAACTGAAAAAAAAATATATTACACTCTAATGAAATATGATTCAATAGTTGTCTGTTTTCCTTTAAAGTTCAAGTCTGTTTGAAGCTCATCTCTAACTTTTCTTATTGCATCCAATAACTCAGGTGTTGTATTTTTGTATTGTATTTTTCCAATGCATATGAACACAATAGTTACTAATTTACGTTGAGTTTCAAGGTTCGCTGCAACGTAATTCTAAGAGGCATAGACTAATTTGCCTTTTTGTTTGATATGTACTGTATAATTACTTAAAAACTCTTTAAGTTAATAATTATTAATTTATCGATAAATTAATAACTCTTTAAATTAATAAATTTCTCCGGTCCTAACATTATTAATTTATAGAGTTTCTACTGTAGTTAAATTTTGCAAATTATTTTGATTAAAAGTAAATTCTATTTTTGCCGGATGATTAAAAACAAGTTCATTGCAACTTGAGCTGTGTTTGAATAATTTTTCTCAAGTATGTGTGATGAAATATATTGTCTTGATTTGTTCCTTTTTGTTTCTCACCATCTCTGTTTATTGTCTCCATTGATCTTCTGTTCATTTATCTTCGGTTATCGGTATGGATAACTGATACGTGGATATGGCATAGACTACAGTGTCCCTTTATGTTAACAAACAAATGAGAGTTTCTGAAATTTAATTAAATAAAAGAGTAATTCTATCTCTCACGAGAGTTTTCTTCACGAAAAGAAAAAAAGATAACTACTAACAGTTAGCACTCTCACCAAATATTGGTAGTACAGATACAAGGCTATACAGAACATCAAATCCAGAAAGGATTATAAAAATCAAACAAATAAAAGGTCTCCACTACAGCACACTAATCAGAAAACACCTAGAAGCCCCGTGGAATATATAACATCCTGCTATTCGTGATTTATTCTCATTCCGCACAAGCTAATCAATTGCATTTGATCATGTGCTTTTTCCACAAATAACAGAAAAATCACGTTTGACCTGATCCACAGATTACCGGAGTTACTCACAATGCACCGCTTTCCCTTGTTCCGTACCGAGTCAATCAAATAGCATAACAACACGAGAGATACAGCACATGAAAGATCCTTTTACAAACTTTACAGAATAAAGTGGCTCCTTTGTGCATCCTATAACCACAAAAAGTACAGATTCACATTTATATAAGATACTCAACAGGCATTAGTCGACAGCCTGAATTAATACAAGGAAACACAACAAAATGGCAGGATACTTGATATAAAATGAAAAAATAACGTGGACACTTGACATGTAATTCCAGAGTAAATTTTATTGCTATCAATACTGTCACTCCAAAAGCATATTAGAAGTCGCATATACAGGACTAGGCATTACATTTTCATCAGAAACCCAGGGTATAACAAAATTTGTTTCCTCTTTTTCTAGTTTGCTTACTCCTCAAGCAAGAAGAAAGCATGGTCTATATATACATATATTTTTTTTTAAGAAATGGTCTATATATACATATTTACACTCACAAGGCAGAACAGGTGGCATCCTACCATTCTATATGTACAGTGATTGCAAACAGCTCCAGTGTATGAATGGATAGTACAATAAAACCAGACCAAAATTCAGAGGAATGTAGGAGCAGTACTTGCTTCTACCAGGAATAATCTCATTAGCCCAAAGTTAAAAGCTGAAAAATTGAATAAAATGTCTCTCCCCAGTTCAGTTACACAACTCCAATTGTCTCTATTCTCTCTCATATACACCCTCTCTCTATAATTAACTTTCTGTCTACCTACATATTTACCTCCTGACGGCAATTCAGCTTTAGTAGTCTTAGGATCAAGGGACCCTATTTGTCCTCATGAGCTTAGCTCAGTAGGTATGGACAATGCATAATATATGCAAGGTCCGGGGTTCGAATCCCGGCCACCACCAAAAAAAAAAGTCTTAGGATTAAGGGTATTGAAGGACGAGAATCCTCCTAAAAGAGCAAAAACAGTGGACCTTAATAATCACACTCAGTTGGAGGATAATCTGTTAAAAGTTACGCATGAAATTTATTCTCGGCAACCGAACCACTGAAATCTACAAGCATTTTATGAAGTTTGATTATTTTACCTTGAAAACAATATACTCAGATTTATGTATTGGAAGTCTGATTTTGACCCAGCTCAGCACTCAGCATATGATGAAGAAGAGCGTCAACCCTCTGGCTTCGTGATTTTGTTCTACAGAAAGCCGACATTGTCAATAAGACCAGCATTAATATGCCTTCAACTAATAGCTAATCTTTAAAGTTGAATGGTTTTTAGATTTGGTATTAGAGCATGATAAGTAGTTAGAAGTTCAATTGTTACCAACTCATTCCTCATAATTAAACTAAATTTCAGCATAATGTATAATGAGCAAGTGAATTGTCTACTGTTAAAAGTCCAATGTTCGTTATGTCAGGTCATGTTTTACAGATATAAAAGTATTCATGTTCCTTCATCTAACTAAACCATTTAGGTTGCGTTGGACTATAACCGATACAGAGTTTATTGGATGCATGAGAAACAAAAAACGTAAGCATTCAAAAAAATAATGCCAGTCATGGACTCATACGTACCCAAGAGCTCGCCGCCTTGGATATCTTTCTCCCGCAACTTCCTATATTGAGACAGAAAATTGAATGTGAGATTTAGAGCGGTTAGAGAGCTATATATGTAAATTAACAAACAATCAATAATGTACTATGTTACACTAAATAAGATCAATAAAAAACAGATCACATAGAAATTAAAAAACTACGTTTACACTAAATAAGATTCTGTACAAAATTATCTTTGGAGAACTGAAAGTTCATCAAAATTCTTGCACAAATCCATTGATAATATTGGGATCATGATTGTTGCATACAGTGAGGAGTGCAGAAAACCACGTCTTTTCATAGAAAGTTGTAGTGAACTCAGTTTGTTACCGTGTTGCTAACAGAGTAATCTGTGAGAGTGTGTAAGTACCCATTACTCAAAAGTATCTGAATTTTTTATCATCATAACAAACAAGGATAACATGTCTGCTTGTAGATGAGTAGTGAAAACTGATTAAAAAAATGTCAAAATTACAAATTCGTTATATGCCCTGCTACTTGCATTTGATAGGAATAAAAAGGACAACCAGATAGTATGAAGCTCATGCTAGTTGCCATAGTAGGATCCAGGGAAGGATTTGACCCATTTTGGGTTTATGAGCCTTTTATTTTTAATGAAAAAGAGATCTGAAATAACGATAGAACATATCCAGGAAAGTACTTATATCCATACTTATATCACTAAGTCCTTGAGGGGTTCTCCAATCAAGTTATATATGTAACAAGTTTGGTGCATATGATTTATATACTCCAACTTGAGGGGGAGTGTTAAAAATAAAATAGAATCGTCATGTAAATAAAGATAGAATAGCATGCAATTAGGAGTAGAATATCATGTAATTATTCCTTTCATTATTAGCATTAATTGCTTTAAGTCTATATAAAGAGACTCCGCTGTGTAGTTGAAATACACAGTTTCACCATACGTCTCTCTCAATCTCTCTGACTCAATAGAGCCTAACCTTGCATTTGCAAGAGACTGATTCGGAAACATCAACCCATAATGCATTTGATATGAATCACTCCACAAATTTGGTGCAGCTGTTTAAATTTTAACTTAACTATACATCATTTAACCAATGCTTGAACATAGCTGCTTAATAAACACAGAAACTTTTATTTTCTATATTGGTAAGAGTTCAGATTAAATACAAACCTTGTCATTTCCATCACCAGTTTCTGCTTCCTCAAGTTCTATTTCAGCAAAGAATGCCTCCAAGACAAAAGCAATAATCTGAAATACAGGAAAGGTATAATCATGTCAAACTTATGCAAAATGTGTTAAAGCAGCACACTTTAAGCATGGTATAGAAAACCAAGCTAATATATCCCCTTTGATTGATAAATTTTTTAAACATGATTACTTATAATTGACAACTACTTAAATAAATAAATTTAGAACTTGTAATTACTTTAATCAGAAAGAATTAGTACGCGTGAATGTCCATGTGAGAAACATAGTAACTTCCTAATGTTCACATTCCCAAAATGTAGTTTGTATACCACATTATGAAATTATAAGGTATTAAATAAGGGAAAACAAAACCATACCAAATTCAAAAGCAGCAAAACTGTAATCAAGTAGAAGCTAATGAAGTATACATAGGTCCAGGAAGTTCCAGTTAAATCCTTATAGCTCTGAAATAGAAAACCACAATACCTATATGTTAAGCACATATTGAAGTCATAGCATGACAATAACATAAATAGAGTTAGGGTCAAAAAAATAAAACAATAAATAGGAAGGACTATCTGAAATGAATAAGCATCCTATAATCTTACATTACACACATGCAGCAAGAAATTTATACACTTTTAGATGTATTATTATTAATTTTAATAACAATGCTTACTACCAACCTAGCAAAACTAAAGGCTTATTCTTAGTATTATACTCTGTTAAATGAGCTTGAATCTCACTCCCAACAGCAAGCTCAAAGGACAAGGATGTCCAAGCACATATGATCACCACACAGCAAATTCAATTCCCACCCTTGCACATAGAGTGGACCTGGGTCCAATTTCTACTTTGCATGAGAAATTCAGCTTTGATACCATATTAAAAAGTTTGGATCTCACTCCCAAAATGTAGCTCAAAGGATGAGGGTTCCACTGCACATATAACCACTGCAAAACTTGAGAACCTCAGCAATGTGGGACATAGGTGCAATTTGAATATGCCTGCAGCAGCAAGTTGGAACCTGCCCAATAAATCGAAACTCTAAAGAGAGACCAATCCTGCTCACAAAAATCATAGACAACTCCTTTGAATCCCCTGTCATCTAGGTGGGTGCCAGTGAGGGAACACCACATAAGATGCGTCCCTGGGGTGGCCCTATGGGGATATTTTCCTTTTAGATCGTTCGTCGAGTAAAAATATTTTGTGATGTCACTCATCCCTTCTTTTGTCCTGTCCTACGATAACTTTTTATATCAAATGTTGAACAATTATTTCTGTGTTGTTCAACCTTTTTTTTTTTGCATATCAAACTAATCCAAAGTATTAAAAAAAATGTTGTGCTTAGAGACAAAATGTTATCTTGTTTAATTTTCAACAAAAAACTATTGGAATGTGAATAACAGGTATCTAACTGCCAGACAATTGTTCAAGGAAGAGCAGAAACATATAGAACAAAATAGTAACGGCAAGCCAGCAACATTTGTACTACTCATTAGTCATTGCATTATCATGAAACAGAAGAGGACATTGGAAGTGGAAAGGATTAGAGACAGCACATATACCTCCATCAATTCTTCCCAGACATCCGAGACTAGCAAATTGAATAGTGTCACCATTCCATTTGGATAATCATTGAAATTGAAAAGTAAATAGCTAATTTTGTCAAGAAGAACACCCGAAGAACAAAAACTACCGTAGAAATTATTCAATTAGAAGCAATATATAGGCCAGTATTGAAGTTCAGACTAGGTTGTTGACCCAACCCCATCCTCACCCCCTAGAAAAAAATGTTAAGGTCTAAGGAAGAAATGTGGTTATTACAGGATCTTACCAATCTCTACAGCTTAGAAATAGATAGTTTTAAATACGAACAAAGGATACTCATTAGCAGCAAGGTCCGTGGCTTCCAAATCTGGGTTTCCAGCATTAACTATTCCACCAAAAATCTAGAAAAACAAATATAAATTTGGTTCATTGATTGTAGAAAGAACAAGAGAATAAAATAACTACAATTAAAAACATAAAATGAATCCTTAATTTAACTTGTAAATCTACGCAGAAAATGACCGTGACTCGGGCTTTCACTCACCTGGACACCAAGTGAGCAATAAATACACAAGATGCAAAATATGGTCCCGAGGTATGGCATCAAACTTGGTATAAGAGTTAAGAAAGTTGCCACAAAACTTCGGAATCGCTTAACATACATCAGGAGCCTTATCAATCTCAACATTCTTGCAAGAAGAAGGTAACGAATCCTGCAAAGGAGACAGGAAAAACAATGTCTGATTGCATCTTCAAAGCAGTGCTCAAGAACAAACTGAAACTATTTTTTGCACCAATTCCCATCTTCAAATGAATAAACTATATTCCAGGCATGGTAGAAAAGGTATCATTTAATTTTAAATTCCAATTTGAAAAGGACAATTATATCTTGTCTTGAAGAAAATTAAATTTGAGAATAACTAGTCTTTTGTCCTTTCAAGAGATCACAACAACAAAAACTATTATCGTTAAGTAGGAAACTAATCATGGATTGAATCAATAATGAGAATCCTAATATAAAAGCCCTTTCGTCCATGTGAGACGATATATACAGGGCTCGCTGGTTACAAATTAAAAAAAAAAAGAAGTGAATTTGTTAATTCAATAATTTAGAGTTTTTTTTTTTTCAAAAGCACATAAGTTATTTTGTATTTGTTTAACGTAATGAAAATCACTTTTTTCAAAAAACCATCTATGGAAAATAATTTTTAACAGAAGCTACTCAAAACAGCTTCATATTGTAAGCATTTTTTAGTTTTTTTCCTCAAATTATCATTTTTTAAAAACTGTAACAAACTGATAAAATTCCTAAAAGTGATTATTTTTTTATAAAAGTATTTTTTTTTAAATGAAAAGATGTAACAATCGGCCAAAATCAAGATACAACAAGTCATTCTATATGCACAGTGTTAATAGAGAAGCTGCATGAAGCCTTGATTTTTGGAAATACATGAATCCATGGATGGTATCTCTCAGATAATTAGTCAATAACCCAATATAATACTTCAATAGCACAACAGAAATGAAAAAAGACCACTAATGTGATTAAAGATGTGTTTGGTGAAATGAATCCAAAAATAAGGAACATTAATATACATTTCAACCAGTAATTTGGGATTATGAATTAAAAAAGAGAAATTTGGAAGCATGAACATTCTAAGTAAAAGTTCATACCATTCTCCATTTGTGAAAAGTGGCAGACCATCATCAGGTGAAGCAAAATCTATAGTTTCTCCAATGGCTTCAAAATTTAGAATTAGCAGTCAGCAAGATAACATAGCCTCAGGAACTGGGTTTTCCCATATAATAAAATTCAGGGCCTAAAAGTGAATGAATGCATTATGAACCTACAACAGAGTATTTACTAATATGATATGATAGAAACCTAGAACTGGAAGTTTATTACATGAAAGAGAAATTAAATGAATTCTCCTAATACATACACCAATTCTGCAAATCATTGAGAGGCTGCAAACCTCCATGCCCAAGGTTCCAAAATCCTCTCTTCACTCATGAATGAAAGATCTCACTCATATTCCCCTCCTCCTATTGTTTACATCCTCTAATTCCCATCTATAAGTAATTAGCCAACAAACTGACTAATACGGGGTCTACAAACAAAATATTTCATGACAAAAGCCAAAAACTGCATGCATTCAACCAGATGTTAAGGAATCTAAATACCACATCTGAAATTAGTTACCAATTGTCACCGTGATCACAAAATCAAAGCGATTTTGACCATCCCGCCAATAGTTTTCGAATCCATATGAATAAACCTTTAGTATCATTTCCACCACATATATCCACCCTGTAAAACAACAAGGAAGGATCAACTTGAGACAGTAAGGTTGTATACTTAAAACATTTTGTGGATTACAATGAAACAAAATGTACCAAAGCAAAAAAAATAAATAAAAATTCAGCAGTATTGTGGGATTGGGTCTCATCGCAAACTAACAAGAATAAAGGGGAATGAACATACAATTGAGTTACAAAACTTAAATGCTTAGTTCAAGATATCTCAAAAAAACAAGGAAATACACTGTTTGGATGTCCTTACCAAAAGTGAACTCAACCACTTGCCACGCTTTTTGAGCAGAACTATCTTCTACATCAAGCTGCGATTATGAATTAATACAAAATTATCAACACACGAATGCCTTTATATTAAAAAATCACCAATAGCAGACACAGAGAAGATCATATGTTACTAAACTGAAAGTATCCCAAGGTTATAGACAGAGTCAGGGAGATCATATGCACTTCTTTATACATTCACAAGTAAACTGCTTCTGATTGTTGATGATAATATATCATTATAACAAAAAAATATCAAGTGGAAAAACTACTACTACTTAAGGAGAAACTGGTTGCTGAACTTGAAATGAAGGATCTTGGTAGACTTGGATGTTTCCTAGGGATTGAGGTTGCTTACTTGAAATAGGTAGGATATTTTCATTTGTCAAAGGAAATATGAACTAAAACTTATTAAGGAGACAACCAAATTTGGACCCCACTTAGCAGAATAAAAGAAGAGTGATGAAAAGGAAAGTCCCAAGATTGATAAGACCTAGTATTAAAGTTGGTCAGGAAATCATATACTTACTTGACATATAACAGATTTGATTGAGCTTATGCAGTAAGTAGTATAAGTCAGTTCATGTACAATCAAAGAGTAAGACACTTGTAGAAAATTCTCCAATAACTTAACAACCACGCCAGGGAGAGGATTGTTATTTAAAAAGGATGGAAGTTTGATTATGAAAGCATACACTTATGAAGACTACGCAGGATAAACAACTGATAGAAAGTCATTCCAGGTTATTGCATTTTTTTTAGGTGGAAACTTTTTTACATGGAGAAGCAAGAAGTAGGGTGTAGTTTGCTCAACTAAGTGCCAAGGCCGAGTTTCAAGCTATGACACAAGATGTCTGTGGGCTGTCACAGCTGCAAATTTTATTGAATGATTTGTGGATAAAGTATACGGGTCCTATTAAATTGTTGTGACAATAAATCGACTATTAGTATTGCTCATAATCCAATTCAACATGATAGGATAAAAGTTTTATTTATCTTATCTCAGAAGAGCCAAGTCTGGTGTTTTAAAGCATATTAGGCCATATGCAAATTTATAATTTGTCTTCTATCCAAGATAGTATATAATTTTGTCATATGAAACATAAGTTAAATGCTCAACAATTTCCGTGAAGCTGTATTAATCTTAAAGATTCAAGTAGAGATAATATTCCCTATGATACTATTTTCGAGGAAAATAAATGTAGTTAGGTACAAAATAGGAAAGAAATTCACAATATTCCCATAAGCAATAGAGCTGGAGAAGGTAGGATCCCTACCCATCAGTAGAACAATCATCCATTTGAACTGTGCTTATACTTAAACCAGTACATAAAGCATTCAATAAACATCATACTCCTAAATGATTATTATGACTAGCGTTCAAACGAGCACTCCGTGCCCATCTATCCACTATTTTTATTACGCTAATGCATATAAATTACGAACAATTGTTTTTATAAAATTTTGATTAAAATTATTTTGATTTTGATTAAAATTATAGGTATATATATATTTTGCACCTTCATATTGTAACAAACTATACTTATCTTTTTCAATGATACCAACAATATAACAAATATAATATAAATTCTTATCTTTTTGAATGATACCAACAAAATAGAATTCTTATAGGTCAAATTTGTTTATGGGCATAACTGGAAGTGAAAAGCCAGCCCAAAACCATGTATTCCCTTTATATATAGTATAGATAAATAGCACCTACAGACTACAAATATATTGACAAATGCAAGTATATCTAACATGGTCACATCAGATGAGACTATGGTCTGGAGTTAAAATGAGTTAAGAAGTGCTTAATAATGGAAAAAATTGTGAATGTATATTTTCACTTGAATAACATGCCATACCGTTGTCTCAATAATTACGGCAACTAGATTCAGTATAAGAACAAAGGTCACTATGTATCCAAACATGGGGCTCTTTACGAAGGCTTTCAATCTCTTTGAGGTGGGTGAATGGTAGATTCCTAAATAGTCAAAGTAAGAAAGCTGCAACCAAATCAGATATTAGTTCATACTTACAGTACATATAAATCATTTTCCATATATTGTAAATTCAGAGTACTTAAACTTACCACATCCTCCTTCTGGAATCTTAGAGCAATGGCATTGCAAATATCAGCAAATTCATCCTTATTGATCTGAAAGTAAAATATGTTGAGTTAAATTAAAACACACATTTATGCGGGGACATATATCAGTATGTGCATAAAAGATAACAAGAGCAGTAGAGAAAAAATATTACCTTTACATCATGAGTGTCATCCAGCTCATCAAATATTAACCCAAATTCTTCTTTGGAGATTTTTGGCAAAGTCCTAAAGAATATACAATTTATGCTTTAACATTCACAATGTAGTATAAATATTGTGGAAAAGATATGAAGTTAGAATCCAAGATAAAGATCAACTAATAATTATCTTGTCATAAAAAGGTGCCAATTCACCAAAAATGCGAAGAGCTTTGTTATTTTGACCCAAAATTTGATAACAAATTTCAATAACAAAACTGATGGTTAACACAGTTCAAATATGTGGTTTATTATATTCAGTGAATGGTTAATAATGAATATAACAAGGTGTTGCAACTCATTAACCATCAAATTAACACAATTAGACAAATTTTGAACGTCATTAACTACGTGATTTCCATTATAATCATCCAAATTGTGCTCAAATATACATGACATCCATTAATCACAATTTTTTATCAAATATAAAGGTGTAAAGTCAAATATAAAACTTTTCCAGGCTCAGTTAAAGTAAGATTATCTTAAAGGAAGATGTTGATATCCCAGTTATTTCACCCGCATTAGAAAAATTTCAAATGTCCAGTCCTGATCATGGTGTGTGCTCAGACTTGAGAATCTCACATCAACTAGAAAGATGTTGAAATCCCACATATTGTAAAACCCACTCACATATTCTAAAGCCTAAGATGATATCAGAGCCAGTTAAATCTGTTAATTCCACTCACATTTGTCCATGCTCCATCCAGGAAGTTGTATAATTAAAGGAATATCTAAAGATTCTTAATTTTAACACTCCGGATCTCACTCGATTGTAAGGGTAGCCAATCTGCGAGCAGTAGGGGTGGGCATGGTTCGGTTAACCATATTAACCGAACCGAAGTGTTGAAATGGTTTGGAATAACCGAACCAAACCGTTTAAGGTTTGGAACTAACCGAACTGAACCAAAGTTATGGTTCGGTCAACCTTTTGCTTGCCTATTAACCGAACCGAACCAAAACCAAAATTTTGAACCGAAATGTATTTTTTTATCCTTTTGCTAATTTAATTGTGTTTTTTTTATCCCTTTTAAATTCAATTGCAGGGTATTCGAAAAAAATTCACTGTGTTAAAGAACTCGATTGAAGGATTTGTGTAATTAATCTAATTGTTTGTGAAATTACTCTGAAATTTCACCAACTTGATTCATTAGCCATAGAATATAAAAGCAAAGAATTAAAGTTGAATTCAGACAAATATATGTTGCTCATTCGATTATCAATTTATCATGTTCTCCAAATGAGCTATTTCTACATAAAATTGCAAACAGTTTGATAAAAGGCATAATATGATTCTAGCAACTGAGATACAAACAGGAGATTGAGTTTCCCACATATCACAAATCAACAAAACAGAAACATTTTCGAAGTAATAACCAGATCTGAGATCACAGATCAGTAACCAAAACTTGAGATCAGTAAAAATCCAATGTGAAAGCAACAAAATGGTTCAGTTCGGTTCGGTTTGGATAACTGTGGTTATTAATGGTTCGGTTCGGTTAATTAACTGTTACCAAAATAATGGTTCAGTTCAAAAATTTGTGAAATGGTTCAGTTAATTTTGATATGGTTCGGTTCGGTTAACCGATTCGGTTCAGTTATTGCTTAATTTTGCCCACCCCTAGCGAGCAGTCATATATATTCTCTGAATATCGCTAACATAAAAGGCTTTTAGCCTTACCCCAAACATCAAAACACATGTTATAAGGATGAGAATGTACAATCAATTACACGAGGAGAATGTACAGTATATTACACAAGGCTAGCCTAACCAATTACACAAGATCCACAAAGAAAGGAAACTAGGAAAGAGACTTATAAAAGTGGAGCCTCGATTCCAATATAAGGGTGAGCCATGCAAATGTTAAAGGGTTCACACTAAACAGATGTGTTATTCTCATCTAGAAATATATAAATCAAACAAATGCCAAAAACATTTCTACTTTGAAAATCGATAAACTGATAATATGATAAGTATGAAAGCACAATGATAATGAGGATATGAAATAATACCTGTACTTGTTCACCTCCTCGAATAGCCTAATACATTGATCTTTGTTGAGATATCCAATTTTCTGCAAGCATAAAACAGAAGCTCAAACAGATTTAGAATTGTAGGCATAATTAAGATATTTGTCTCTTCTTTATTGTAGTGATGATTGTAACAATAACCTCTAGCATTAGTCTTAGACAGATTGTAGTGCTATATTGAAAATAGTAGAGTGCTAAGACAGTGTATTTTTTTTGTGCTATTTTTAGTTCAAACAGATTTAGAATTGCAGGCTTAGTTTTATAGGGTTGGTTTCTTTGTTTGACGATTCCTTTTGGCAATTAGGGAATCCTAGTTGGAGTTATTTTCTGCTCTATCTTAGAGTCTTTATTTTATGTTTTATGGTCGTTCAACGTTTTGTTAGTAAGTACTCTGAAACTCATTCTCTAACCATGATAGGTAAGAGTTATACTTTTTCATCCTTTAATGCAGTGTAATTAAACTTGATTGGTTATCGACTCGGTCAGGGCACTACATCAATGGGTCACTGGTCGAACCACTAAGTCACCAGTTGGACCACAAGAACCGTCTGTATTTAAAATATGATATGTAAATATACATATTATATACAAAATCAGATAGTTTGATGGTGCATTTGTAAAGTTTCACTTCAATATACATGGTTCAGTCCCTGGTGAGAATTGTTTTGCAAATTTCGCATTTTTCTATTCGAATCAACAAGCCACAAATGAGTGTGAGAATGAACATCCTTCCTGGCCCTTGTTGTGAGCATGATAGGCTGACAGCATAGCATCAGAACTGTTGCCCATGAGTTATGAGTAAAGCTTGGGAGGCGCAGAAGTCGGCACTAAAAACTGTGTACCATTAAAATTCTGCACGAGTGAAAGGATGGTAAAGTATGAGCCACCCAAACAAGCTAAGCCGAGGCTACTAATTTTTACCGGTTTGCAGCCAAGTCGATGATATCATCCCTGGTTCAAGTGCACAACCGATCAAATAGGCTGATCGGACCGGCTATGGACCTGGTTCTGGATGAACTGGCCGGATCGGCTGTGCTTTAATGTTTCAAGTACTGTATTAGAGGATCTCTAGATCCTTAACTGAGGTGATACCGATCATATGACACCTAACTCATCATATTTTTTCCGACCTACTCTACTTTGTCTGGAAATTCTCACATTACAGTTGCTAATGGATACCATCCCATGCCCTGTTAATCAGATGCCGAAACGCTCAACTTCAACCTTCCTTTTATGTTCATATAGGATATAACTATTACTGATTACATCTCAAAATCGTAAAAAATGAAATGTAGTTGTTTGACATCAGCAAGGAAGCATTATCGACAGGTGAACAGTATGCTAAATACATGGAAAATCATACTTACATGTGTATCTAGGAGATTGAAAGCTTTCTCCAACATAGCTCTTCTCATACGATCCATCTCAGAAACTTGTTTTACAAGCTATAACAAAAGAACATTTAAGCACTGTTATAATTCGTTTTGGTATCAGTCATATAGACACACAATCAAAATTCTCGTGCTTCATTCCAATTAAATACCAATCCAATTCTTCAAAATTTTAATTGTATCATCAGGGGAATATAGTAAAAAGTAGTGGTACGGAAAATTTTACCTCACTCTTGAAACTATCGTAAACAACGGCAAGAATCAAGTTTGTAACAAAGTAGACTCCAATCAGCACAAACAGAACGAAAAACAGGATAGACGAACGTGAAGACCTAAAACACCAGAAAATGATAATCACTGACAGCTGCAGATATCTCAAATTGAAAGGAAAAAAATCATCTAGCCAAGCAAATAAAACTGAAAGTTAAAACCCTTACTTGTATGCAGGAACCCAAACATCTGGATTATTGGCTGTGTTAAATAAAAGAAACATCTGATATAATGTTGTACTAAAGGAAGTGAATACTGTTTTCCCCTGTATTGTATCTTCAAAAATCACATAAGCCACCCAACTTGCAAAAACAAGAAATAGAAGCCCCAAAGCCTGCAATTCGAGAGAATTAGATATGTCCAGCAAGAGAGTGTTGATTACACAAAATTGAAATAGTACAAATGTAGCACTCAAAGAAACCCAATAGATTGTGAATATTGAGAATGTTGCAAACAGGAACAGCAGAGAGCAAGGCGAATGAGAAACAGTCTAAAAGTGAACTAACCAATATATTTAAGTATGTGTCAAGCATTCCGGCCACGATGACGACAGTTTCTCGTAGCTCCCTGACATCAAATTCAGATGCTGAGTTAGAATGTCAAGAAAATTGGCTATTGATAAAACTGGACCAGAAATGTGATAAATAGAAAGCCTTTATTGCAGAAATGACCTTGATTAGATACAGCGACAAAAGCCAAGAATTATACAGTGACACACTCTCTCTCCCTCTTTAATTCCCAATATCTCAAATTTTTCTGTGTTCTTGCCCCGTACTATTGTGTGCTGTTTTAGTCCCAGCATAATCTTATATGGATTCTAAATCATGCAAAGTTGGAAACACATCATGACAACAGTTTTTAATAGTGACCAAGAAATGTTCACAGTACAGGACTCTCACCATGGAGGTCATAATATACCTCGTCTAATTAACTACTAACTGTTGAGACAGTTGTCAAGTTGTTGAGTCTTACTAACTATCTGATGATAGTTGGGCCAAGTATCTAATATTTACACATGATTTTTCTTTTGACTGAATAATGAATACACATGCGCGTCACAATCAAGACATGTGAACAGTGAACCATGGTAAGTAAACAACAAGTCTAAGTTAATTAACATTAGCATTAAGATAAGAGCCAAATGAACCTAAAGCTAAACTGGCCACCTCACATGGAATGGAAGCCCTTAACTCAAGTTACTATGACTCTCTTCAATATCCTGTTAGAAACCTAGTATTTTTTTAGAAATAATATGGATAATTTCTGTTGATAGGGCATCAAAAGAGCATTAAACGTCTATTTGATACTTTGAGACCGCCAAAGTTAGTTGATAAATTCCTATTATTAGACTTTCATAGCCACTATAGATCGCCTAAGTTAATTGATTTGATCCCAAAATTCAGGGATCTTGGCACTGTTTGTCCTGTGTATAATACTCCCTCCGGTCCTCATTATAAAAAGAAAAACCAAAAAACATCAAAACCAATGCTATCATTAATTAGTGTAACTTTTTGAATATTTTTACAAATATACCCTCATAAAATGTGTGAAACATTAAATACACCTACTAATATTAAAAAGACAAACGTTGAATAAGGGGTAGAAAGGTCTTTTAAACAATAACTACACCTTAAAAATTGTGACATTTTCTTATAAATAGGACTAACATATTTTTTGAAAATTTTCTTATATATAGGATCGGAGGGAGTATATTTGTACAATTCCTGGGAATTCAGTTTCAATTTATTAGAGTATAGATGTTAAGCTTGTAATAGTTACAAGAACTCATTAGTCTTGAGCTTTAGTCTATTAGCTTATCAGAGAGTGACATGTGTCACATATCTT
>Ga0315913_1002513_pt1 | contig 21562 bp, 10 predicted proteins | sample MpolsnodulesMG_FD_207736 | JGI IMG/M metagenome (GOLD analysis project Ga0315913, IMG submission 207736) | Medicago polymorpha root nodule microbial communities from Los Angeles, California, United States - small nodules | ecosystem: Host-associated > Plants > Roots > Nodule | place: USA... | reverse complement strand
TTATCTAAGTTAAAAAACTGAATCCAGAGTGCAACTTTGTGGTAATTGGTGTTGTTGGATTGTATCTAACCTGTTTAATGGCTATTCCAAAAATTAGCTTTGCTGTCATTTTCATATGCATGGGTTTCTTGTGCATATCACTCCATTGTTATTATCATTTTCATTAACTTTTCATTAGCTTATGTTTCAGAAGTATGACCTTATTATTGTCTCCGCAGGTTTCTATGGAAGTGATCATTGTCCAGTTACCTTGGAGCTCTCTCCTAGTTCCAACTCTCAAAATGAGGATCCAATATAAGTACTTAGCTGCGTTATGTTACAAAGCCATTGTCCATTCTCACCATCTTATTAATGTCTCTATTGTCTAGATGCTTACTGTTTCGTTAACGAGAACTGAGAAGCTATTTCTTACTGTGTTTCTCTTGCATGGACTAGCTGCGTGCAGAAATGGTCGTTGTTATGGGAATTTTCCCATGAACTTCAAATTCTTTTGTAGCACATATTATGGCTAACATATATGCCTTTCTACCTTGCACTTTTATTTTTTTATGAAAAATGAAAAGAAAAACACATTTTATTTGAAGGAGTTAGTAACTTAGTATGACTGGTGAATTGAGTGTTCAGCTATGAGAGGACTAAAAAATTCCTCTGAGGACTGAGGCACTGCCTCCAACACTCACATTACTTCCATTGCAGTAAATGCTATTCACTCAGTCAGCATTAGAAATAAAACAAAATAAGTATTTTGGTTATATCAAATTGAAATGATGTGGTGTTTGTGGTAGGCTGCATGAATTCTAACTTACATGAAGTCGGGCTAATTTTCTTCTGTCGTCAGTCACTGTGATTTTGCATGAATTCTAACTAACATGAAGTCGGGCTAATGATGATCTAGCATTAATTTTGCATGGGACCTACTTGACATGCACTTTTTTTGTATAATAAAATGTGAATTTTATCCCTAAAATAAAGTGATTTCATCATCTGATTGTTGAACCATGTCAATTAGGTGATTATGTGTGCTAAATTGTAAATTCTAAACAAATTGATTTCAAAGTCATTAGCTTGGATAAAGATTATACTAAGCTAATCATCTTGTATTCTATTTTCTTCTTTTGACAGGTCATCTTATATTCTGTTATCAAATCATAAATTATCAATGGTCTAAATAGTCGGGAAATTGATTTTCATTTAAATAGGATTGTTGGTTTAATAATATCTTCAATGGTCTTTTTTTAAGGAAGTTTTTTTAATATTTATAATAAGCAGTCCCTACAATGATAAGTCAAATTAATGTAATCCATACACATTTTACTCTAATGGTAAAAAAAGAGGTGTATTATATTAATTAACGATGATATCGTACTTAATTAAGCTACTTGTATAATTTTTCTTGTCAAATCTGAACCAACCCAATAAATAATAAACGAGTTTTGCTGGGATACACCCGGATTTAGATTCATGGCTGTCAAACAAGCCTGCTGTCAACTAATCTCCACCATTTGATTAATCCAACGTTCCATATTATTTCCCCAAAACAAGAGAAATGAAATCTCTATCTGCTAAATCAAAATCACAAGAAGCTGAGTGACGAAGAAGTTTAGCGATTGTGGTGGAGGTGGTGATGGAGTTGGCGCACGTCATCACTAATCTTAACCATGGCGGCGCCGGCGACCACCGACCGTAATAATCGTGGCACCGTATTCAGCCCAGTGTTGCGTTCAACTGAAATCGAAAGAAACAACCTCACTGAAATATCCATAATCTAAAATCAATTTTGCATCAGCCCAGAATACATTTGTAATTTGTCCATAGCAATCGATCTGATGTGCATGAAAAAAATGAAGGATTCTTCAATAACTGATGTTGAAATTACGGTGTGTGATGCTAGTAAGTGTGTTGTTTGTGGAAGCTGTAAATTGTGGTTATGGTCCTCCTCTTTGCACCAAGTGCAATTCTTGCTATGCAATCAGTTCTTGTTTGATCAATTTTTCAATTTGAAGAATCACTACACACATTATAGAGGAAGATATGACCAGAAAGGTGAGGAACACCATTGTAGCTCTGTTTTTGCTAATTCGTAATATTGGAGATTCTTTGATTTGTTTTGGGGAAATAATATGGAATGTTGGATTAATCAAATGGTGCAGATTAGTTGACAGCAGGCTTGCTTTGACAGCCGTGGATCTAAATCCGATACACCCACTGGTTTTTATTAAGGTGTGTTTTAGCAAAGATATAACTAAAAAGTTGTTAAATACACCTTAAGGTGTGGGTGTATGTTAGCAACTCCTATAAACATTTGCTAGGATACACCCACTTATTTTTTAGAAGGTGTGTTTTAGCAAGTTATAACTAAAAAGTAGTTAAATACACCTTAACGTGTAGCTTGCAAAACACTCTCCCATAAAAACTAGTGGATGTGTTCTAGCAAATCTCGTATATATTTTATAAAATTAAAAAACATATATGATTAATTGACTTTTTATTCATGAAACTTATAGCACTTAGATTTAGTTAAAATATTTTTAAATCAATATATAAAATTTTGAAATTGTTTTTTAATGAATGAAGTTTGCCAATTTATAAATTTGAAATTATATACATGTTATTTGAACCAAATCACTTACTTCGTGTTTATGCAGATTGATTCATACCGAATCGAAATTATTTTGTTTACTAAAAGATTGACTAATTTTGGATTATCGGGTTAAAAGGATCTTTTGAACCCATGAACACCCCAGGTTGATGATTGATGTTATCATGTGTTCATTCATTGTGTTTCACTATTGATTTTCCACAAATCCAAAAGTTTAATCGAGTACGAGTACTTAGTTAATTAACCATACACATACAAAAAAGGTTGATGATTGTGATGGGAGTGTACTTGATTTTGTGTGAACATGTGATGAGAGTGTACTATGCAATGCATTGATGATGATAGGAGCTGGTAGTAATTTGGTTGCATTGTAGCATGATATTTTCTTACACAGAATTTAGTTATTTCATTCATGCAATGCAGTGCAGGCAGAACTTGCAGGGCCCCACGGTAATTAGTCCATTAATCTGCCAATGAAGTAAAGACACATGTCTCACATTACAGAGACCCACCATGATGACGTGTCAACATTTGGTGTGGTCTATAACACATTGACTCCCCTGAAGCATAATAGGGACCACTGTCGTCAGCTTATGAGTACCGATTCCGTAAAATAAAAACAGCACCGATACGGATCGGATTTATCTCAAAACATTATAACTTTGTTGGGGGTAAAAATAGGATAATCACAATGTTCAAGCGGCGGAAAAAGGGCACGTTTGCAAAATATTGCACAGTTTTGTTTTAACTAACAACAACACCAAATGTTGGTTAGTTTCGTTTGATGTTCTGTGTAAAGACACTTTTGTGATTTTAACAAGAATCTTTCTTTCAAATCAACAGCAAAAATAAATGTAGCTAGCTACAAACAACCAATTGATGTTGAGTTTAGCTAAATGAATTGGACCGGATGTAACATAATAAATTGAAGTTTAAATTCGGTTTGAGATGGATAATCACATTAATATTAGATGCGTCTAATTATTTATTTTTTTATTGTATAATTATTATACACATAAATAATCTAATGATGCATTCTCACATCAATAAGTTATAATATTTATTAATTGATGTAACAATACATTATTAAATGTATATGTAGAATATTTTTGTACGTCAACAGAGTATACTAATTAAACTCAAAAATTAATACAACCAAAGGAATATAGTTACCACCGAAAGGGTATACTAATTAAACTCTAAAATTAATTCAATCGGAGTGAATTTATGAAAAATAATGTAGCTAGGTATCAGCTTGGACAGAGAATTAGTAAATTTAGAAAATGCTAACCGGTGTCCTTAGATTGGTTAAAGATATTAAAAAAAGAAGTTATATAGTGGTTATTGAATTGAAAATTGTATAATCAGTTTATAAAAAGTCAAAAAAATATCTTTTTTAATTTATAACTTTTCCTAGTATCCTTAATCGGTGTCCCAAAGACACTGGTTAGCATGATGAACAGATTTTTGTATGATTTTTAAACTTGTGCTTGAAAAAGGTTTTTAATATAACTCAATTTAAACCTTAATTTCTTGAGTTTTTCACCATATCTAATATAGATGTATGTTCTGTTTCATGTTCTTTTTAAGCTCTTTATCCCTCAACTCCTTACAACACCACCATTTAAGCAAGATATTTTAAAAGTCAAATGCTCTTGGTTTTAAATCTGAACAGATACATTTGACATTTTTAAAAAAAAAATTATCAAGATTTTTTTATTTATATTTTATTAAGAAGAGAATATATCTTTTGACCTTAATTAATGACTTGATCCAAATTAAATCATATCTTATGGAGAGTGCATACCCCATATTACTAAGATTTGATTGGACCAAATAAATTGTTTGGCCAAAACCTAGTTGTCAAAGCCAAAAAGTACATAAAAATTAAATTTTATCTAATAATTTTTTTATCTTTAAGTCCCTTTAAACTTAGTTTAATATTTGATAAAGACGTTGTATAATATATGCAAATATTAGAGTTCGAAACGGAGACACTCTATTTATTATCTTTAAAATGGTGAATTTTTAACCATTAAACTATTTTTTATCTTTAAAAATATTTATTCATTCAAAAATACAAAACACCAAAAGGAAAGGTGATTAAATATTAAATTATAGAAAAATGTTAAATGGACATAAAAGTTGATGGCATACACCTTATTTATACATAATTTGTAATTGCATACGCTATCACATTATTTTTATATTATTTTCTCCCTTTATTTTAATCACATCAATTATAAACGATTCTCCTCAAAAGAAAAATTACATCAAAAATAATTTACTGAACTGTCTGTGGTCGAGCCTAATACAATCATATCAAACCGACTTTGTGAGGTGAATACCAACTCATCCACTAAACATTTGTTCATTCCAACTTTGGTGGAGTTTTAACACAACTTTTTTTACAAAAGGGTAAACATTGTATCTCATCCAATAATTTAGCAAAAAATTATTTTTTACATATAATTATTTTAAACTAAATATAAATTTAAATTAATTGTTACAATATTCAGTCAAACCCCAAAAGTGTATAAAAAAAATCTCCCATTTTTTTAACAAAAAAGAAAAAAGAATTCCCCCATTACTTAATTATTATTACATTTGGTCAAGAAAATAATAATAATTATTATTAATTATTACAACATAAAAAAGGAAAGAGAAAAGAAAATGGCAGTCTGTGTAAATAAACGGAGAAAACAGTGGCATAAAACACGCCTCCTAAAATCCACACACAGACACAGTCCGTAAAACAACTCTCACACACACCACTCTGCTCACTAGCCTTTATTCATTTTTACCCTTTTCATTTCATTTCCTCTGTACTAAAAACAGAGCAAAAACATCACAAACAAAATAACAGAGTCATAGAAACAGAGAGAGAGAGAGAGAAAGAATCTCAACAACACCATAAATGTGAAACATCATCTTCATCAATCACAGCACAACCATGGCAGAATCAAACGGCGACGTATTCCCATGGTTAAAATCCATGCCAGTAGCACCCGAATACCGACCTACTCCAGCTGAATTCGAAGATCCAATCGCTTACATTTTCAAGATCGAAAACGAAGCTTCAAAATTCGGAATCTGCAAAATCATCCCTCCTTTTCCACCTTCTTCCAAAAAAACCACCATCTCTAACCTAAACCGTTCATTCCCCAACTCCACATTCACCACCCGTCAACAACAGATCGGGTTCTGTCCCCGTAAACCCCGACCCGTTAAACGACCCGTTTGGCAGAGTGGGGACCACTACACTTTCTCTGAGTTTGAAGCCAAAGCCAAATGGTTTGAAAGAAGTTACATGAACAAGAAGAAGAAAAACAGTAACAGTGCTCTTGAAATAGAGACATTGTTCTGGAAAGCTACGGTCGATAAACCGTTTTCTGTTGAGTATGCTAATGATATGCCGGGTTCTGCTTTCACGGACACCGTGGAGAATAATAAACCGTTTTCTTCCGTTGCGAATAGTGCTTGGAATATGAGAAGGGTTTCAAGGGCCAAAGGGTCTTTGTTGAGGTTTATGAAGGAGGAGATACCGGGAGTTACTTCTCCTATGGTTTATCTTGCTATGCTTTTTAGTTGGTTTGCTTGGCATGTGGAGGATCATGATTTGCATAGTTTGAATTATCTTCATATGGGTGCTTCTAAGACTTGGTATGGTGTTCCCAGAGATGCTGCTGTTGCTTTTGAGGATGTTGTTAGAGTTCATGGTTATGGTGGAGAGATTAACCCTCTTGGTTAGTTTCACTCTTACTTTTGTTAGGGTTCATATGTGGTTTTATGTTTATCTATCTGCCTGCATTATTAGGTTTATGATGTTCTGTTTCTGTTAATTATTTGGGGATTGATATGGATTCTTTGAGAGAAATACAGAGTACCTTTGTATTGTATAGGAATAGGAGTATCTTTTTTTGTTGTTTGGCTAAAGTTGTAAAAATTCATGTAGAACCAATTCTTAGTGTATGTTTTTCTGCAACTTTTTTATCTTTTGACTAGTACATTACCAGATAGTTTGTTTCATTCTTTCTCTGCATGCATGACATCAGTCATCTTCCCACAATCCTGAGTTTTAGATTAAGGCAAGGCATGATTGTTAAAACAAAATTCGCTAGCGAAAAAGTTTATGTTTTCAGTTTTTTGATCTCTGTTTTAATCTCAGCCTGTTAGAAGTGAGTAAAATTGTAATCTTAATAAGGAAAGATGACAAAATTAGGGTCATATTGTTTATTTTAGGATCACAGTTCATTGCTTTAACCTTAGTGGGTGTTAGAAGTTGAACTTGCTGTTCATAAATTGTTGAGAGAACTCTAAGAACACTTCGTGCTCATCAATCTTTGATTTATGAATTCTCAAAATGATTACAATGTGCATTGATCCTATTTATAGATTGCTAAAGCTCTAACTACCTGCAACAAACTCCAAGAGGTTAGTTACAGGGCCATGCTAAACTATTGCTATCCTATAGTAAGTAAGATGCAACTGTAACTATGTCTTGTTAGTTACAGTTAGTCACATAGGAGTGTAGCTACTCTAGGTGTAGTCTACACTCTACCATCCATACAGTATACTCTTACAGTAGGCAGTGAATGGGTCTAATGATTGCGCACAATTTTAATTTAATGAAATCTTACTAGACGGGGTTTAGAAGTCTACCCTTATTTGAACATGCACCCCTGTCTCTTCCATTTTCCCTCTACAAATACACCGCCTTACTATAATCATCACATTCGTTGGTTTTGTGTTCTGTCCAGGTTATCTTCATTGTTATTATCTTCAATTCTTTAGTGTTGATGTATTGTGTTTTATTTTTCAATCAATGAGGAATATTGGTTCGTCCTATCTCACATTATTGAGAGGAACTGGTAGTAATTTCAATATGTGAAAAGGATGACACTGCACTTTGTGTTTATATTTGGATGCACATGTAAGATGCCTTATCCAGTTCTTGTTTCTTCTGAACAGTTACATTTTCTATTCTTGGTGAGAAGACCACAGTGATGTCACCAGAAGTGTTTATTAGCGCAGGCGTTCCATGCTGCAGGTACTAATTTTTAATGAATGTCATGCTATATTTTGTGATGTTCATATTTGGTAAATCCTCTGGATAAATATCTAGCGTCAATTGCTGCTTACACTGCCATTTTTGCTGTGACTTGTGGGTTACTTTGGAATACTGCTTTATTTTGTCCAACAAAAATCAATTTCAACTTTAATGCTATTGAAGTTCAGCAATGGCAAATACAATCTTAGTATCTAACTACAAATGTATCCCTAGTTCTCAAAACATTTAACTAGTTTTTGTTGTAACTAATTAGATGTTAGAATTCATCGATACTACGTCTATTTCTGTTTTGAATAATTTGTTTTAATTGTTCAATTGTTGTTTTGTTACTTCGCTCTGAAACCATTTATTTAGTGGTCCTTCAATTGGTATTAGGAAGCAGCCTCTGACGGTTAGTTTGAGGTTTTTTGCTAGAAACAAGGAATCCGTAATTGTGTGGCAGTGTTTAGTTTATGCAGTTGTCTGGTGCATTCAGTGAGAGTGGAATAACCTAATCTTTAAGGTTTTTTATTTTATTTTCTTTGGCATAGGATTGTATTCGTATACAATGCTCCATTATTTTTGTTTTGGGTTGGGCCTAAATCAACTTTACAAAACCTGCTTGTGAGGTGAAGATTTCCCCCATTTATGAACATATGTTCAGGCCATCTCTCGCCCAATGTAGGACACTTTACACACACCCCTTACGCCCAGAACTGAACATCTGGAGCGTGATCCGATTGCGCAAACCTAACTAAACTTAAAATTTGGGTTGGGCCTAACTAAACTTTACAAAACCAACTTGTAAGGTGAGGAGGATAGCCCCCACTTATAAACATATGTTCAGGCCATCTCTCATCGAATGTGGGACTCTTCACAGGCAGTTCCCATTTCTGATATGTTGAGAGATGGGAAAGCCTAGCTACATGCTTCATGCTTGGTTCTTTTCCCTCTATTCTCCCTTTAGTTTTTCTGGGAAATTCTTTTTCCTTTTGAAAAGAATGTTTTGTCCTCGTCCTAGTAATTGTTACCCTCGTTTATCTCTCTTATTATATGTTTTTGAGTATTGTAATTATGGATTTTGGTAATCATGATAGCAATCATTAGACGCCATTTTTTCAGTGATCCTGTATGGTGGTTTATACTTTATATGCGCATCTATACTTTAAATTTCAATTGCTTTGAATCAGGTTAGTGCAAAATGCTGGGGAATTTGTTGTGACATTTCCAAGAGCCTATCACACGGGGTTCAGTCATGGTAAGATATTTGACAATTTAAGAATGTTACATATAGGCTCAATGTCTCTCTGCATCTCTCTCTCTGAGAGGGAGGAGAGTTAACCTTGTGAATACTGTTTATGCTAATTGTTGAATGCTTCCAATGCTTTGGATGTATATTGTGTAGGTTTTAATTGTGCAGAGGCGGCAAACATTGCAACACCCGAGTGGTTGAGAGTTGCTAAAGATGCTGCTATTCGGAGGGCTTCAATAAACTATTCTCCTATGGTTTCCCATTTACAGTTACTTTATGACCTTGCCTTAGCTTTGTGTTCTAGGTTTGTCTTTCCCTTTTCTAGCCTTTTGTAATTGCTATAAGAGTGCCGCCAATATCTTGTTATATTATTTACTCAATGGAGTTTCAAGATGTAATTCTCCAATTTGAAAATCTCTGGATGAATCATTCTAGATGATACATAAACATGTGCGTGTATTAATATAATGTGATATTCGCACAAATACAATGATTTTAAAGACCATATAGCTATTATAATATATGTTTTGTGTGAATATCCTTGTTCTTTTCATACAGAATCCCTGGGGGAATCAGTGCGGCACCTCGGAGTTCTCGACTTAAAGATAAGAAGAAGGGTGAAGGAGAAGCTGTAATTAAAGAACTATTTGTCCAGGATGTGTTACAAAACAATGATCTGCTTCATGTCCTCGGAAATGAGTCTTCTGTAGTACTTCTTCCTCGCAACTCAGTTGACATCTCTAGTTGCTCAAAATTACGTGTTGGATGCCGGCCACCAAAAGTGAACCCTGGATTTTCCTTTAATGTATGCAATTCCGAGGGACTGAATTCATCAAAAGGTTTTGTTTCTGATGATCTGGTATTCGACAGGAATCGCGGAATTGCCCAAGAAAAAAACTTATGTTCTGTGAAAGATGAATTTACTCTGTTGTGCGAAGGGAAGGGGATTTCCTCGTTGGATGCAAATGGTAACAAATCCCCTTCAAGTTCTAAGCAACTTCAAAGAGACGGTGAAAGTGAGACTAGTCAAGGAGATGGATTGTCAGAGCAGAGACTGTTTTCGTGTGTCACGTGTGGACTATTGAACTTTTCCTGTGTTGCTATTGTACAGCCTAGAGAACCAGCAGCTAGGTATCTTATGTCTGCTGATTGCAGCTTCTTTAATGATTGGGTTGCTGCCTCTGGATTACCTGGTAGCAATAAATATACTGTGTCCCATGAAGATGCACATATTCCCGAGACAAATATGTATGCAGGCAAGTTTTACAAATTACATTTGTAGTATTTTGTATCATATTTTATCAAAATTGGTTTATGGGTTTCTTCAGTTACGATCAATAATGACTACACACTGTAGGTGTTTTGGGGGCCTGTTTCATATGTTCATTAGGAACTATGTCTTCAGTTTATTTATTTGGTCAGTGTCCTATATGTAATACCTGATATTTTTTTTTTTGAGGAAAATGTAATACCTGAATTGTGGGGCCAATCTGTCCTGATTTTTTCCTACTGTGGAGCAGAAAAACAGTTGTTTCGCATGCTGGTTCTTACATGTCTCTGCATGCGCATGAACTTAGGCTATCCTGTTTGGCTCCTCTCTATGTTTGTTGCCAAGATATTTTTATTTGCATCTTTGTTATGTTTTGAAATAGTTATCCTTCTTCCTATTCCTTTTTAAATACTTCCTTTAGGGAAAAACCAATTGTACATAAACTAGTTATGCATTTGGATGTTACTCTTTTCTCTTATTATGCATTTGGACTTATATGAGGTCTGAAGGTTGGTTTGTTTTCTTTCGGGCTTATGCAAACCCCTGTGATGGTTGAGTTAATTGGTTGCAATATTCAAATCCTAAACTCTGGAAGACTAGAAGATTATCTTGCCTTTTGTGATGGCTGCAGAAGATTTGAGTTGTCTGGCCATAAGTGTCATGAACTGGTCATTTGTTACATAGTACCAAATGTCATAATGATACGCTAGGATTTTAGTTGGGATAATAATAGAACAGGAACATGCACCAATGCCCTTTTGGTGTACATATGAAAACACAACTTAGGTATTTAAGCAACCAAATGCCTTTTACATCATATTTGCCATCTCTCTCAAAAGTTTGACAGCTATAAATATTTAGCTCTGATTTTCCTTGGCAATGGCCTAGGTAAAAGTACTGATCCATTTTGTTTGTAACACAGGGTGGACAAAGAAAAATGCCCAAGAAGAGGCTTTACATTCTGAAGGAGAAAATGGCAATGCAGCAGCTACAGCTCTTGCATTATTGGCTTCAGCATATGGAAGTTCTTCTGACTCTGAGGAAGATGCAGTTGACGGCCATGAATCAAATGCAATAAACTCTACATCAGAAAGTTTGCCTTCTAATTTTTGTGATTCCTATGCTAATCCCATGACAAGACTTGATAAAGATGATACCCTTTCAGAGAGTGCCAGCTACGAAGCACACAGAAATGAGTGTAATTTGAGTCATCATCCTCGGGATCAATCTTTTGAGGAACAGGATTATAAAATCACTTCAGGGGCTGCATTTGAAAATACAAGGGCAATGCCTTATTCCACCACATATAGTTCCCATGATACTAATGATACTGAGAAGTCATTGTCAATCGAGGCAATTGTTCCTGTAAATCATAAAAATGTTTTACTGGTACCGCAATGCGATGAAGAGTCGTCTAGAATGCATGTATTCTGTCTAGAGCATGCTGTTGAAGCAGAGCAGCAACTCCGCCCAATAGGTGGAGCCCACATATTGCTCTTATGTCATCCAGGTCTGAGGGTTGATTGATTTACTATTCATTTTGTGAAACAACTCTATTTCTTTGCTTTTTGCCGCTTTTTTTTTTTTTCACTTCTAGTAAAAGATTTCAACTCTTCTGTAAATAGATGGCATCATATGATTCAATGACGGTAAAATTTCTGTACATTATCTACAGATTAAAAAGTAAACATATTTATTTATTATTAATCTCATGGTCCTTCATTTTGTCTTTCTTTTTTCTTTTCCTGTATTCTATGCACCTCGTCGCATAGAATGATATAGCTTTTCTCGAACAAGAAAGACTGTAAAGTTTCCTTATCTAATCAATTTCTTTTGAGCAAGGATCAATCTAAAATGGTACTTTTTATTTTAACCAGTGTCCTAAGGAACCAAAAATAGACAATTCTTATTTGTAAGCACAGTTTTTTATAGGGCCCTTAGCAGGACCCTATAAAAATCATGGATCTTATTTTATTTTTTTATATTTCATTTGAAGCAGTTGCTCCTTTTTTTTGTTACTTTTTTTTCAAGTCGCTGACTTTTGCAGAGGCTTTGTATGATTTTTATTTATGCGATGGACAATGTAGGAAACTGACTCATCACTAGTTCTCATATTTCAGCCTAGGGGAACTTTTTTTTAGCTATGATAAGTTATACTAACTGGATGTCTAAAAGGATGCATCTTTCTGAATTGAAAAAGTATTTTGCGGTTAGTTTCATGGCTCAATAATAGTTGGTGGTGTATGTTATACCTCTTTGCTACTGATTAACTTTATCTTCATCTCATAGGGTTCAGGTTATTTTACATGTGTTTATATTGTGCAGTTGCTTTTACAGTTTATTGGTTTTCCTTTTTGCAAATCATTCATTGCTTATTTTACATGCTCAGATTATCCCAAGATAGAGGCTGAAGCACAGTTGGTGGCAGAAGATTTGGGGATTGATTGCACGTGGAAGAATATTGCCTACAGGCATGGCACCAAGGAGGATGAGAAAAGGATCCAGTCAGCTCTGGATAGTGAGGAAGCGAGTCTCGGGAATGGGGACTGGACTGTAAAGCTAGGAATAAATCTCTTTTATAGTGCAAGTCTTAGCCGCTCTCCCCTTTATTGCAAGCAGATGCCTTACAATTCTGTTATATATTATGCATTCGGTCGTAGCTCTCCAGCAAGCTCACCGATAGAACCAAAGGTTTATCAGAGAAGGGCTGACAAGCAGAAAAAGGTTGTTGCTGGCAAATGGTGTGGTAAAGTTTGGATGTCTAATCAGGTCCATCCCCTTTTAGCAATAAGGGATTCTGAAGATGTTGTGGATGAGAAAAATTTATGTGGATTGGTATTGCCTGATGTGAAAACTGAGAGATCAGGAAGTACCCCCAAAGCTGCAGCGGCTATCACAAAATCAGGTAGGAAAAGGAAAACAACCTCAGAGAGTGGGCGGCGAATCAGGAAGGGAAATTTTGATGATAAGGATGTGGTTTTGGATAATTCTGCTGAAGATAAACCCAGTCCTCGGCCAAGAAGGTTTCTTAGAAGCAAGCAAGCTAAGGGTGTTGAGAAAGATGGTGCAGCTTTGCAGAGGAATTGTAGTCCATATCATCATAGAAAACCTATAAGCAAACAAACCAATTGCACTGAAAGTGATGTAGTTTCTGATGATTCGATTGATGATGATTACATGCAAAATAGATGGAGTTTTAATGTCAAAAAAGCTAAATTTGCTGGCAATGAAGTGGTTTCAGATGATGCAGTGGACTATGATTCGGATTGTCATCAGATGGAAGAACTTAGAAGCAATCAAGATGAAGATACAGAGAGAGACTCAGTTTCAGAGGATTCTTTGGATGTTGGTTCTCTTCCGTTGCACCGAAAGACTTCCAGAAGCAAGCATGCCAACTATATTAGTGAAGATGCAATTTCTGATGACCAAATGGAGAATGGTTGTCAGAAGCAGAAAAAGAGAATTGCTAAAAGCTGGCAAGGCAAACACCTTGCTGAAAAAGATTCAGTGATATCAGATGACCAACTGGAGCCGAACAAGCAGAAGCAGCGACGGAGTAATCCTAAAAGTAGGAAAGCCAGAAACCTCGCCAAAGAGGATACTGTATCAGACGATCAAACAAATGTCTATCGTCGCAAGTACCAAAGAAGGACAGTTAAAGTCAGGCAAGCCAAATGTGCAGCAGGGGAAGATGTAATGTCTGACGACCAATTGGAGGTTTCCTATCAAAGGCATAAAACAGGTATTTCTAGAAGGAAGAACAAAGGCATTGATAGAGTGAAAAATGAGATGTCTGATGATCAACTGGATGATCACTTTCCGAAGCAGCAGAGAAAAAATCCTAGGAGCAGGCGCATTAAACAGACTGATGAGGAAGATATCGATGACTCAGCTGACAATAATGCTCATCTGCTGCATAGAACCCCTAAAAGGAAGAAAGCTAAATGGAAGGATGAAGATGATATGATTTTAGATAACGAAATGGAAGATGATTCTCTTCAGCAGCGCAAGAGAACTCTTCCAAGTAAACAATCCAAACGAAAGACACTTAAACAGATGAAACAATCCAAAACTCTCCAAATGAAAAACCAGACACCTCAGCCAGTGAAACGAGGAGCTCAGAAGAATGCTAAGCAAGTAAAGCAGCAGTCTAATTTGCGGAGTAAACAATCTGACAACTCCAGAGAGCCTAGTATAGATATGGAAGAGGAGGAAGAAGGTGGACCTAGTACACGCCTTAGAAAGAGAGTTCTAAAAGCTCAGGAGTCTGAAGTAAAATCAAAAGACAGGCAAACCAAAAGGAAAAGGGCAAATGATGTTGCAGCTGTAAAGGTTTCAGCTTGCAATCCCAAATCAGAGGACGAGGAAGCAGAATATCAGTGTGACATTGAGGGATGCACCATGAGTTTCGAGTCAAAAGAAGAGTTGGTGCATCATAAGAGAAACATCTGTCCAGTAAAAGGTTGCGGAAAAAAGTTTTTCTCGCACAAATATCTGGTGCAGCACCGGCGAGTTCATGAAGATGACCGTCCTCTGAAGTGCCCCTGGAAGGGTTGCAAGATGTCTTTCAAGTGGGCATGGGCTCGAACCGAGCATATTCGAGTTCACACCGGTGCACGGCCTTATGCATGTGCCGAGCCAGGTTGTGGTCAAACATTCAGATTTGTGTCTGATTTCAGTCGTCATAAGCGAAAGACTGGTCATTTAGCGAAGAAGATTCGTCAATAGAAAGTGTGATAGATGTTGTTGTTACTTAACATGTTTTTAGAATTTATGATTCCATTGCTTAATTGACCAAAGCTAGGACTAACATTTTAGGATATGTCTGCAATTGTCATTTGTAAAAACTATTAATTCTGTTTGCTTTGGGTCTTCAGCCCATTGTTTCATTACAATTAAAGCAATTGTTTAATTCTCAACCTGTTCATATCACATTGCTATTCCAGCTTTTACTTTTTGTGAATTGTGATTATAATTGCAGCAGATGCAATTATCATTTGCATGCAATTAAAGCAATTGTGTAAAAACTATTAATTCTGTGATGCTCTTACTCTTAAGTTCCTTGTTTTTAGAAGAAAAAAAAATAGATTTTGGATAAACTACGGGGAATAACTTTTTGTTTTAAGGTTAAAACTAATTTTTAAACAAATTTTTTTTTTTTTTTTAAACAAACATTACTAAAATATTGAAAGTGATTTCTTGGTTACAAAAATATAATTTTTTTTTTTGGCCGGGAAGGGTGTTTTTAGATGATTTGCTAAATAGTGAGCCTTTTGATGTTAATGTTAGTCACCTCTTCATCAGTCTCGTGAATTTAGCTAAGTTGGTAAGGACAATGTATATTATATGCAAGATTTGAGATTCGAAAAAGTCACCTCCTCATCAAATTAATTTGACTTCGTTACATTTTTTTTGGTGGATCCATACAAGAGTAAAACTCTTCAATTTCTTATCTTTACTGCTAGACGTTTGGGGTTCTACTTTATTTTGGTTTATTGAAAACGCCATTGTGTTGATGGAATAAAATAGTTGTGCGTAATCTTATGTTGTAAGCTCATTTTCACTAAAGCATGTTTAAAAGAAGTTCCTTTTAAAAGGAATAGAATTCTTCAACCTTTTTGTTTAAAAACTTTCGTTGTGGGACTTGTCTTAAGCGCCAACCTTTTTGTGCTTCCCATTTTACTTTCAACGCTATCTTTTTCAAAACAACAGATCATTTTGAAAAATATCTTCTTTTTTTTTTTTTTTTTGTCAGTAGTCTAGTGGCTAGAATTTACCTTATAAGCTGAATAAGTGGGGTGTCCAGGATTCGAACCCCGACCCCTGCATATAATAATGCATTGTCCTACCAACTGAGCTATGCTCACACGACTGGAAAATATCTTTATTATTTCTTTGTTGTATAAGATTGGAACTATTTAACTAATGAATCGATATAGATGGAAATTATGAACTGTTGGAATTATTTTTAGTGTTTACTATTAAATGCTCAATAACCATACAGACAAAAAAAACATGCAACAAAAATTGGAATCATTCCGTTATTTCCTTGTGGGTTTTGTAAATTTGGTTGGAGATGTTAAATTAATTATGTCTCCGAATACTTATATTTTACTCCAAATAGCTAAACAATTTCAAAGTTTTAGTTCAGTTTGATGATTCTATAATCTCTTGCGGACTTTTAAATAAATCTTTAAATTAAAAGAGTTATAATTTGACCCTTTAATTATGGTAATTAGATTCTTTCGTCACACTTTTTTTTGACACATCTCGTTGGACTTTTGATAGTCAACTAAGATCCTAATAATAAGTAGGTAAAATTACACATTTCGTCTTTTAACTTAATTTTAAATAACACTTTCGTCTTTTTTTAAGTTTCGATTTAGTCTTTTATGTTATAAAATTTCGATATCTTATCATTTTTTATGAGATTTTTTCAATGAAATAAGATGCTTGAATAACACATCATCCCCTCTTATGTTAAAATATACACTCCCCTACCCTCTTATTCAAAACATATTAGAAAACTTTTCACTCCACTCCCCTAAGAGAAGCATGAATTACATTCTCCTCCCCTCTTATGCTAAAATCTACACTTTACCCCCTCAATATTTTTATTTTATTTCTAATAATTTAGAAAAATAATAATAATCTAACACACTTCGAAAAAAATAGTATTGCGGGTCTATTTTAATATAATAAAAAAATTGAATACATATTTTCCGCTATTTTTAATTCACAATTTCATTAACATGTAGTTTACAACCGTATTATAAAATATGAAACAACCCAAAATAAAATTAAAATATGTGGATATGCAGGGGTCGATGTTCGAACCCTAAACACCTCACTTCTCTGCATTTAAAAAGTGTGTGAATTTCAACCACTAAACTACTTGACAAAAAAAAAGTTGGTATTTTGAAAAAACTTACTAGCTTTCAAAATTTAATTATATTGACTTTATATATCAAATATGATAAAATTTTATAGGCCAGATAATCATTTTTGTCCCTGAATGTGTAACAAGTAGCCACAATACTCTCTGATTATGCATTTCATTAGTCAAAATAGTCTTTGACGTTAAAATATTTCATCAATGATGACATTAAAGCTTTTTATATAGAGTTAAATATGTTTTTGGTCTCTGTAAAATTGCGAACTTCTAAGTTTAGTCCTTACTTAATTTTAATAGGTTTGTTAGTCCTTACAAAAAGAAAATTACTTCTAATTTTAGTCCCTATTACAACAAAGTTTGTTTAATTATCCTTAAACTCTTAAATTTTTGAACGAATTTTTTTAGACAAGTTTATAACACTATGAAAGGTTCATTTACTAAAATTTAGAATTTTTTAACATGAGACGAATTAAATATGAATTTTTTAACATGAGACAAATTAAATATAAATTTTTTAAAACGGCAGAAGTTAAAGATAAAATTAACAAAATCTGGACGTAGAAGTCAAATTTTGCGATGATTTTTTGCCGAGGAACTTTTAGTAATGTTCTTAACACGCATGCAAAAACTTGTTCAAAAATCAAAAGTTAGCATAAATTAAACAAATTTAAATTGAGGAGAGACTGATGATATGACATGATTAATAGAGCATTTCAATGTCAGAAACTATTTTGACTAATGAAGTGATGAATGAAGAGACTATTTTAAAATTTTGCTGCATTATTCGTTACATATTTAGAAACGAAAAAATGACTATTTATCCTATAATTATTTTTTACCAAATAAATTTTAAATGTGGATAGATGTATTCACTTTTTTTTTTGGTCAAGTAGCCTAGTGATTAGAACTCACACAATTTAATTGTGGAGAAGTGGGGTGTCGGGGTTCGAAACCGACATCTCTATCAACTTAGCTAAACTCACGGGGATGAAATTTTACTGTATTCACACTTAAAATAAATGTATTTAGACATTTTATCTTTTTGTTTTAATCAAAATCAAGTTGATGAAAATATTGAAGTTGAGCGGCGGTGGTATACGGCTACGGAAACTTTACATCGTATAAACACACGTAGCACCCTGCCATGCCATCACATCACATCACATCACATTAATTAATTTACATAACGTAACATAACATAACATAGTACAACCAAACCAACTACAATGTATGTATAACACAAGTTTGATTCCACACTTGTTCTTGTTCTTCCTTTCATTTCAAAAATCAATCTAATTTCAACTATTAGGGTTTCTTTTTGAAATGTGGAGGGATTCCATCACCGATGGAACCGTCTCAACAATCTGAATCACATTTGGCTTCTTCTCATGTTGTTCAACATATTTCCCCTGTTTCCAATCATCATCCTGAATCCTTAGATCTTAATCAATTGACCCAACTTGATGATGAGCTTCAGAACAATTTGGATTTGAAAGATGAGGATGGAATTGTGGAAAAAGGTTCAAACTTTGAAGTTGGTGATGAAAAATTGTGTGATGAAGCTGCTGTTCTAGAATCTGATAAGGGACAAGAGTGTCGTGATGATGATGATGAAAATGTGAATGAGAAGGTGAGTGATGATGTTGTTGGAATTGATGATAAAGGTTCAAACTTTGAAGTTGATGATGAAAAATCTGCCACAGTTTCTGAGAAGGGACAAGGGTTTCATCAAGTTGATGATTATGATGATGATGGTTGGAATGGTGATTATGATGGTTGGAATGATGATAATGAGGTGAGTGATTGGATTGAGAATGAGGTGGTGAGTGGAGATGTTGATGAAAGAAGCAATGGTGGAGCTGAGCAGTATCCATTGAGGCCTGAAGCTGAAGACTGTTCTTTTTATCTCAAGACTGGAACTTGCAAATTTGGATTCAATTGCAAGTTTAATCACCCTGTTAGGAGAAGAAACCAGGTATCACTTTCTCATGTTCCTCTTTCTAGTACACTCTTACTCATTATTATTATTATGTTATGTGTGGTTGCATTGGATGTTTAATACTAATGCGTTCATTTATGTATATTAAGTATTGAAAGAGAAGCATAAATTTCACTTATGCAAACATGTTCACTTCTTAAAAGCTGCTTCTGTGTTTTCATGCTTCAATTAACTTTTATTTAAAACTAAATGAAGGTTTTTAAAGAGAGGGCAGGAGAAAGAGATGTATTGGAGGAAAGATCAAGCCAGACAGAATGCAAGGTATTTTCAAAATTATGGTGTTATATTCAGTTGAAAACTGTAGATTTAATATTGTATTTTATGAATGTCTTAACTATGGCTTGTGCGTTGATTGCATATAGTTATTAAAACGCAAATTCCCCCGCCCATGGGATTTTCCATGGGAGATTGTGTAAGGTTAACTCTAGGAGGTGTACATGTACATGTATTTTATATTCTTCATTCCTTGCTCAGTATTGTCAAATAGCGAATGTTATAGCATAGCGGAATTTGAACGAATCACTATTCTTTCATGATACACTTTTAGTACAAAGTGTTGTCAAATAGAGACTATAGCGGCTGTAGCAATGCTCGTAACAGAATTTTAAAAAACCACTACTTTCCGTGATTGACAACACTACCTATGCTTGATTTCGACCGAGTAAAATATAATAGAAAATTAATTTTATGCTAGATTTATTTGATCAATTATGAATATGCTGCTGGCATAATGGGAAAAAAAACTTTTGTTGTATCCTGGCTTAGCTTTGCTATATTGAAAAATGTTGGATGTCTTAAACAATTTTTAGACGTAGCAAGCTTGGATACGATGTGTATGTTTATTCTCTTTCCTGAGCCATTTCTTAAACTTGTCCTGCTATTATTTAGATTATAACGATTTTTTTTCTGTTTCCTAATGTTATGATATGACAGTATTATTCAAGATCTGGGGGTTGTAAGTTTGGAAAGGATTGTAAATTTGGTCACACCAGAGGAAAGTTTTCAGCAGATCAAGTTTTAGAGCTCAACTTCCTTGGCCTACCTATTCGTTTGGTATATGCTTTTTTCCTTACTTAGCAAGCTATGCTGAAAGTTTGTTCGCGTACATTATCAGCTATCTTTTTCTGCTGTCGGATTACCTGTCCTGAAATTTTAGCCGTGTTGTTTTTCATGATAGGGTGAGAAAGAATGCCCTTATTACATGCGCACCGGTTCTTGTAAGTTTGGAGCAAACTGCAAGTTTAATCATCCCGATCCTACATCTGTTGGAGGGTATGACTCCACTTCAGGATATGGTAATGGAAGTTCTATTTCATTGCAAGACGTGTCACAATCATCTACACCCCCGTGGTCTTCTACCAGAAAATTCAATGAAACTGCCCCTTTTGTGCCAATCATAATTTCACCGACTCCAGGGGCTTCTCCCCGAAGTTCTGACTGGAATGGATATCAGGTAAAATCGATAGACTTGATGCTAATAACTATGTAACAATGTACATTTTTTTATACCATCGGTACAAGATGACTTATCACTCTGCCAATTTTCTATCATACAATGCCAATGTTTCCTGTGGCCTAGTCCACAGTTGTCAATAATGCTCAGTTTAATGTGTGTTTGTATAGTTAATACTGAGTTATGGCATGATCTGTAAGGTATTAAGTATTGCGATTTACATATACCCCATCAGTTACTTAAAAGTCAAACTTTTTTCTCTCTTTTTAGGATCTCTTTTTTTTCTTTCTCTCTGTTTAGTCTCTCTTTTGTGGATCCAGTATGTACATCCATTCTATTGCACAACCACATCATTTCAGATTAAGTACCTTTGTATGCATGCTCAGAAGTAAAATAGATTAGTAACAAGAATTTGTTAGTAATTGCCCTTAGGGTAGTGGTGAAGGAAACAACAATTGGAAGTTTAAATGAAAACTTCAAAGTAGAAACATTTCTTAAGTAATCAATTACATTTCATATAAGTCGTTAAATGCAAGTAATATACTTAAGGCATTTGGTAGAAATATCCAAGTGATAGTTTGATGTGTAACATATAATGTTTTCAATTTCATGCTCATTTCCTACACCTCTCTATTATTTGTTGTTTTGTTGCATGCCATTCTTATGAGGCAGGCCTCTCTTCCTTTCCGTCAGTTAATTATTCTTATGAGGCAGGCCTCTCTTCCTTGCCATTTTCCCAGCAATTTGTATTTTGTACAGGCACCTTTCTATTTATCTGAGAGGAGTATGCATCCACCTTCACAATATGCCGTGAACAACCCAGCTATGGAAACGAATGCTTATATGCACCGTCATAAGCATACACCAGTTGAAGAGTTTCCAGAAAGACCTGGCGAACCCGAATGCAGTTTCTTCTTAAAAACTGGGGATTGCAAATTTAAATCCCATTGCAAATTTCATCATCCAAAGAATCGGATCACAAAATTACCTCCATGCAACCTAAGTGACAAGGGTCTGCCTTTGAGACCTGTAAGTTATTTGACA
>Ga0315913_1002512_pt1 | contig 21564 bp, 10 predicted proteins | sample MpolsnodulesMG_FD_207736 | JGI IMG/M metagenome (GOLD analysis project Ga0315913, IMG submission 207736) | Medicago polymorpha root nodule microbial communities from Los Angeles, California, United States - small nodules | ecosystem: Host-associated > Plants > Roots > Nodule | place: USA... | reverse complement strand
CCAACTTTATATGAGTATGCATGGACTCAACAACTTAATCAACAACAACGTACGACATCAACGACTTGACAACATCAACAACAATGACGACCAACAACATTATAATCTCATAGATATTCATCGTTTAATTGCAACATCATATAATCATCATGTTAATTCAACCTAAGCATGCGTATAATAATTCATCATCATATATACATACCTTCAAGTGATAATTCATCTATCAAGTTATTCATACAAAACAGGGCCGTTAGAACTGATAACATCACCCTAAGCTTTCAAGTATGCACTAAGGCTAAATTCAAAACAGAAATGTATGACTACAACACAAGAACATGAAAAAGGTTCACTGCTACAAGGTTACTCGCCGTGGCGAATGGGCTTACTCGTCGTGGCGAGCTAAAGGCGAGCAATCACTGCTCTCTGTTACACAAATACTCGCCGTGGCGAGTGGGTAACGAGCAAACACTGCTCTTTGTTACACCTAGCTCGCCGTGGTGAGCAGACTACTCGCGGTGGCAAAGGTAACAGGTTTTCTGTTGGAAAGTGCGATTTTTAACCCCAAAAACCCAATTTTCATCAACCCCAATTTCAAATTTGATAGGAAACTCAACCTATGGTCATTCTACAGTCTGAACATCAATTACCTTTGAATTCTACGGACTTTCTACACTATTAACAACCAATTCTACGTGTTCTATCATGAAATCCGGTTTTAAACCCTAATTCTCAATTTTACATGAACAACAACCAAACTACATGCTAAATTCAATTTCAGAATTATACCACTTAAGATTAGAGAATATTAGTCCCACCCTTACCTTAGATTGGTGATTGCAAGACTCTACCAGTTCTCTCTTCTCTTGGTTCTCCTCTTCTCTTGGTTCTCCTCTTTTTCTCCAAAAGCTTGTAAACCTAATTTGTGTCTGTCTCTTAGCTTTTATATCTCACACCCTCAACATATTTTCTAACTAAATCCACGTATTTTCTAACTAAATCCAAACCAGTCCCTCAAGTCTATTTATTCTAGTTTTCCAACATATTCTACTAAAAAAATAATATAAAGCCATATAATAAAATATCAAAACACCACAACACGTCATAAATCAACATAAATCATATAAGTCATATAAAAGACTCCAAACTCAACCAAAAATAATTAAATAATAAATAGGGCGTTACAAAACTCATGATTTGTAACTGATGGTAATAAAATGAAAGGTGAATAATATTTAATGTTTGACAGGCTTTAAGCAAACTAACCAAAAATGATTTGTCCTTAACCAAATTTTAATTAAGGCGTGTCCATATTTTTTTCATTACCAGTTTGTCTCCTTCTTGCTATTTCTTCACAAACCTAATTCCCTTTCAACCTAGTAACCCATATCTTAATTCATAACTTAATCTTGCAGAAATTTACCCAAAAACTTAAATTAAATTACTGTCTCATATCCATGTGTAACTCATATCAAATATGAAGAACAAATTTCAACACACATAAACATATAAAACCCTTAATACAAACCCCCAATGTAGAAGTTAAAGAATTTTTTTGAGATGGAACTCACCTTCAAGAACAGAGACAGTCATGACGGTGAATCCAACCTCGAAAATTCTAACAAAACGTAGAGAGGGGAGGACACGGTGCAGATGTGGGTGATGTCTGGAGTGAAGGTGAAAAAGCAGTTGGCTGAGAAATGGAACTAAGAGAGAGAACATGGAAGGTTTGGAGATGAAACTGAAAGAGAGAGAACGGGAATCTGTTTTTTTTGTTTTCTTTTATTTTTAAATTAAAATTAATTGAATTTCCACCCAAACAAAGTTTGCCGCATCAGGCGTGTGTATAAAGTGTGTATCTCAATAAAGGATGTCAACCCATATTTTCCCTGGGTAAAGTAGCTTTCCTGATCAACATATTTTGATCAGATCGAGAAAATACCTTAGGTAAGGGTACTTCCCCATACTATTCATAATTAGACTAATTATTAGGTATTATTAATTAAAAAGCATGATATGTAACCGTTTAAATGACAAAAAAATATTATAGTATAGACTTATATATGTGATGAATATTTTGATTTTATCAGTACGATTTTTATGCGAAAATGGTGGAAGTTTTGAATTTTTAATATAATTTGTATGTGAATATATATGATTTTCATGATAAAAGTTTATATTTTATGTGAATATTGTTGAATACATGGGCATTAAAAATGTAGAGAATTGTTTGAAGAATGCGATATCGTCTTTGTTGGCTTTGTGAGACATGTTTTTAAATTACATCATAACATGACATATGCATCCTCGTGGATTTGTGTGTATTTTCTTTATGACTTCGAGAGCATATTATCCTTTGTGGGTATTTTTCTTATGGATTCATCTGTATTTTTCTTCGTGCGTATTTTAGCTTTATGTGTATTTTGGTTATGGCTTTGTGCACAAATTAGCTTTATGTGTATTTTGGTTATGGCTTTCTGCGGCTTTCTGTGAAATTTCCTATTGGTAGGAGTGAGTTATACTATATCCAAATCATGTAGAAGTTGGAGAATGCATGATAATTTTACATACACAACCTCATTCAAAGATTGGTGCATATCTTTTATCTTTGATCGATGTTGTCTTCAATAACTGATCACACAAAATTGTACCGTATGTTTGATTTTAATTTGTACGGTTTTAGATTACGAAAGTTGACTCCTTATACCAACTGTTTAGCTGTCAAAGAACACATGCATGCTTAATGGTATTACTTGAAGCATATAAAGGAGAGAGAAAAAAAAGATTTTTCAAAAATAAAGACGTTATATATTAAACAGTTGTATTCTCGTTATTATCTTTTAATTAGATTATGTGGTGGGGTTTTTTTCTTCCACGTAATGATATATAATTTAATCATTGTTAAAATCAGTTAACTTTATTTTTGTATTCTATAAAGTCACTTTTTAAGAATAAATAGTAATATAGTGTATGTTCTTAAGAAGAACAAGAAGACGGTATTATTATTATTTTTTTTAAAAAAACTAAATTAACCAATCTAAATTGAAATTGGAAGAATCGAACTGAAACCTCGAGGAAGAACAAACTTCCAAAATTGATAAGAAGACGATACTAAGTTATATATAACACAACTCTTAGTTACTATGTTTTTAAAGTATTCCTTAAAAATTTACCGTGTGCTTAACTCAGTTGATAGGAATATTGCATATTATATTCAGGGTCGGTGTTCTTCTCCATATTTATAATGTGTTTGACAAAAAAAAATTATTCCTTAAAAAAAATCTGTATATTTCTAAAATAATAAACGTAGTTAAGTAACAATTTGAATCAAAATTTCGGATGTTGCATTAACCCCCTGTTCACAAAGGAACAATGTGTATAAAAAGATATTTTATTAAAAAATTCTAAAGAAAACATATGTCTATACAGTTTATAAGAATGAAATACGTAGTTATAAGAAAATTAAATATCCATTATTATCCCATAATGACGAGCCGACTTTGCCATAAAGGAGAGAAAATGATGTTTATATCTAGAACAAATACGTGTCACAATTTGAAATAACTAGATCGCGCACCAGTGCTATTGCACGGATCAATGATGAACACATAAAATATGGTATAATTGAAACTTCATTACAACATCACATGTGTAATAATAGCATTAATTAATGAATATTCCGAAACACATTTTTTTAAACTACAATAGGTATAACATTTGTACCCTCACATTCCTCGTCAGTTAACAATATCTTTTAACTCATTGAAAAGATCATTGTTAGATAAATAGAGTGGTACACAACCGCGTATGTATACAATTTAACAACTAACAAATTAACTTAAAGATCATCATGAGAATGTAATCACAAGCATATTCTACACAACATGAGGTAGTTAAGTCTTAAATGTAATGCATAAGTAACAATTTACCAATGGGCACAATAAAATACACACCTAAGAATGTCACACTTGTTGTGGTCATCGTTATGCTCCCAGGCCAAGGATGCCTCATGACTGCAAGACCCGTTAAGAGTATATAAAACTATGCAGAAAAATGTTACATCATTCCATCCTTATATAGTAACAGCAAGTAGAATCACAACAACATATATGATTGCCAGGGAAGAAAAATTGAGATCGATATAAAACCATGGGAAAGCAATTGCACCATTCATGACAGAATCAAATAATAAACTATAATTGATGAGTAATCTACCTGAAAAACTTGAACCTCTCTATCAAAGGACGACAACTCCAAACATAAACTAATTTGGCTCAAAAGAGTACAAACTCTTGCATCCAAATAGTTAAGCACAAACATTTGAATATGAATATAAAAAAAAAAAAAAAAAACAAACATTGCAAATCATATATTTTGGAGTATTATGGTAACAAAGGCTAATACATTATTCAACAAAAATATATTGATACATAATCATGAGCATGAAATAGAGGAAATAAAGAAAGAAATATAAGAAATAACAGACAAAGTAGTAGAAATGTGAATCTCAATTTCGCTACCAAAAATAGCCACATATCTCGACTCAAGTTCATGATACTTCAGAGGTTGAAATCAATATATGATGAATTTTATAGAAAAACACTATAGTTGACATAAAAGATTAAACACTAAAGATTAAGGAACTTTACCTGAAGTTTTGCAGAACAGTCACATGAAGCGATGAATCATGGTTATCCTAAAACTGGTGCATTCTCACCGCATAGTCATCCGATAATGTGCACTAAATTCTATTCTCCCTACGAAGTGTAAATTAATCAAATAAAAAGATAGCACATAATTATCAACAATTATTCTGCATTGAGTAATGTTAATAGATTAAGACTTACTCTAAATCTTCTAGCGTCGCATCCATAGCCTTGCTGATTTTTCCATTTTTTTTTCAGTTTCCTTGACAGTGTGTTTCTCAACATGACCAATAACATCTAAAAATATGATTTCATTTTCCAAGTATATATGAGAAATGAACTAACAAGTCATGAAAATAAACAATTCAAAAGAGAAGAGTTTTTTATATTCAAACTCTTCCCAAAAACTCTTTTTTAGTTTTTAAAAACTTGAAAATTAAAAACTTTTTTGCTAAACTATTTTTAAAATTACATTTTTTGAAACTGTTTTGAATTTTTTAGTTTTGGGGACTAAAACTAAAACATGTAAAAGGATAACTATTGTGAGAAGAGGACTTGTATATTTCAAAAACTGAAAACAAAAACTATTTCAAACAGGCTCACTAACCAAGTATCTGATCCTTCTTAGAGCATGCTAAAATCTCAAGAAAAGGCACAAATTGAAAGTGACTTCTTGGTATTTCAGTAGCAGAAGTAACTTTGAAAACAACAGTTCCTCCCATAATGTTTAGTTTATATTTATGCTTAGTAATCTTGAAAGTAGGATCATTTTATGCAATCATGAATTTTTCAAAAATATAGACATATACCTTCTCAAAAAGTTTTCCAAGGGGCGGAAAGAAGCCAGCTAAGAAAAGGACGACCAAGAACAATTACACATGTTAATCTACATAACCACATTGAAAAACAAAGACTAAATGAAGTCAAAATATGCATTTTGCAATCAAGTATTTACTTCTAATTTAGCCAAAACATAACTAATAGCTCGTTTACCTCACTTAGTGTAAAAATGCTTCATTGGTGATTTCTCCTTCTACATCATTTTCCTGACAAAAAAATAACAGAAAATAAAAATAAAATAGCACTAAATGTGTTGTTTAGAAAGAATAAGAGAAAGGTACCATTACCCTTCAATTGATGCGACCGACGCAGGCGACCTGCCGCTGCGAGCAGCATACAAATAAAAAATCAATCAAATCACTTCAGGTCAAATGCTTCAAAAATAAGTTCTTAAAAATGCAAAGAAACATATCAATATCAACAAATAAAGAACAAAACAAACCACAAAGTTTTTAAAGTTGCTATCTACCTTCATACATGTTGTCATTAGATAACTAACCTATAAATGTTCAAAGGAAGTATCCATTGTTGAGAATGTCAATTTCTAATTTCTAAATAAAAATAATAGAAACATATACCTTCTCAAAAAAAATTCCAAGTTGTGGAAAGAAGCCAATTGATAGAAGGATGACCGAGAACATTACTCATGATATGAAGACATATTTGCTGAAGTTTTGCTAGCGTCCATTCCATCCAATAAACAAAAGGTCCACTATTTTGCTAGAATCTGATCAAGAACAATGGCCAAATAGAAATTAACTTCCAAACGTGTTCCGTCAAAACCAGCAAGAGAACAAATCATGATATATAAAAAAAGTAGAACTACTATTTAATATCTCAATTCACTTCCAAATATAAGATGGAATAATACAATAAAAAAAAATTACAGGAACAAAATCATAAACTGGAGAAACCATAAACAAATTCAGATAAATTATTTACTCACATAAATAAGAAAAAAAAGAGTTAACATCAAATCCTTACATGAAAATCCCTTGAGGAACCAATAAACCCTACATCTGTAATCTTTTTAGTCATCTTCTGCTACAGTCTTCAATCCATCCAATCCACAATTCAATAAATTCGATCAACAATCACTGACATTCATAGCTAACTGTTGGCAAATTCATTTCATAACAAATCAATAATGATAAATCAAATTTTCCAGAATGAATCAACCCACTAAAATAATGAAAACGAAGAAAAGAAAGATCAAATGATTGAAGCATAAGGAAATATGAAAATCGAAAAAACCTGTAAATGATCGAATTTGTGAAGGAAAAATTTAAAATGAGTTTTGGAGAAGAGGAGGAAGAAGATATCTGGTTTTGAGAGAGAGAGAAGAAGAAGAGGATGGAAATGAGAATGAGAAGAGAAAGGGAGAGAAGAAGTTATGTTGTGACTTCTCAGAAGAAGCTTTGTAGCAATTGGTCAATTGTGCAGTGTGCACCGTCCAGTGATTTCCACCAGAAGGGTAAAAGAGTAATTGAGAATTAAAAATGACAACCCTTGGTTTTTCCCGCTTCATTTGGCAGCATACAAATGGGAAGGGTTTGCAAAGGAACTTCTAGGGCTAATTGCTATTTCATTAATAATATTATGATATTATTACTAGATATTTGACCCGTGCTCCGCACGGGTTTATTGTAAAGGGATTGACATACGAATCATAAAATGGAATATATGATTGGTAACAGTGAAAAAAATGACACGTGATAATATATAATAGACAAAATAAAACACTTCATAAAATGTATGAAAATATTATAAAAAAATCCAGTAATCCTATCTATAATTCAGTAAAAGAAATATGAAATTTTTAGTACATTGGCATGTAGTTTCATCACAAATTGCGAAATACTTCCTCATATACGATGTTAGACGTTACATTGGTATCTTCACCATCTCCATCAGTGATCAATATCTTTAGTCCTTCTTTAGATGTAACTATTGAAACAACAACATACAATTGTCCGTGAGAAAATACAGGTGTTGGTAGATATACACCAACATGTTTAAGCGACTGCCCTTGACTTTTGTTAATTGTCATTGCAAATGATACAGTCAAAGGAAATTGTCTTTGTTAGGTTAAATTACTGCTAACCTAATAAAGCAAATGGGAGGGAAAATATTAGGTTAAGTTGCTGCAAACCTAACAAAATTAATAAATAAGGATAAGTGTAGAAAATATTGTCAAAAAAAAAGGCAAGAGGATAGGAATGAAATTGGTGCGATGCATTTTTTTAGATGGAATTTGTTAGGTTTAATTACTGTTAACCTAATACAGCAAATGGGAGGGAAAATATTAGGTTAACTTACTGCAAACCTAACAAAATTAATAAATAAGGATGATAGTAAGAAGTTGGGGTGTTCACGGTTTAGTTTGGTTTTGAGACTACAAAACATTCAAACTGCAAGATAAAAAAATATGTGGTTTGGTTTGGTTCGGTTGACATTTAAAATGAAATTCGAACCAAACCAAATTAAACCAATGTGGTTTAGATTGGATCGATTGATGCAGTTTTTTTTTGAGACAATACAATTTTTTGTATTCAACATTAAAATCAAGTTACAAAGTTAAAACACAACATATTTATAACAATGTTTAAAATTGCATCCACATTACAATTTTATTTCCATCCAACAATTATCCCAATAGTGTAGACCAAGTTGAAAACATGGACAAAAGTAATCTTATTATGTAAGAAATACAAAAGACCAAGATTTTATCAATCTCTAAAAGTTCAAGTAGCATATAAATACATTTTTGAAATAAAAAACAAAGAACAAACTTAACAAGAGAAAAAATATGTCATTTCATAAAAGTTTTCATTGAGTTTTTATCAGTATTGGTCTAGGTGACATAGATTTAATTAGTGTTTTTCTTATGTTGTGGTTTGGTTTGATTTGGTTCGGTTGGTAAAATAAAAACCTCAAACCAAATCAAATCACGCAGTTGAGTAAAAAAAAAAGACCCGAATTCAAATCAAATGTGGTTTTTTGTAGTTTTATTTTGGGTTGGTTTGGTTTACAGTTTTTCTATTGGGTTGTTCGGTTTTGAACATCTCTAATTAGAAGATGGAAATGTATTATTAGTAGCAATTTGTTTTCTTAAGTTTTATTGATAGGGGATAAAACCTAAGGGTGTGTTTGTTTCAAGGTTTATAATATGATTATCGGGAATGTGAAATTTGAAATGCAACATTCTCATGTTTGTTTTAGGTTTTGAAAATTTGTTCTCATGCATATGAACGTTATGTTTTGAGTAATGTTATTTACACATGATTTCTTCTATTATTATTCTCATGCTTAAAGGATGAGAATTTAACATTCTTGCTATAACTTTCGACTAACACTCACATTTATTTCCATTTTTGTTTTTTAATTAAATAATTTCTAAAACACATGGGTAGGAATGTTATTCCTAAAAATACTATTCCTGGAAATATCATTCTAAGAAATGTAATTTCTTACCTTAAAACAAACACAAATCATTTTAAAAGACATGCCGCTATTTATACATTTTGTTTTTTCCTTTTCGGTTATTATTGTTTTATAAGATTTTTGGTTTTAAAGTTTATTAATCTTTTAATGCGACAATTTTCAAAAATATTATTTTGTTATAAAATAAGTTGTAATTATATACATATATATTCAAAATTGAAGTAGCATTTATAAATAGTAGATGCAAGAAGCCACGTGCTGCAAGGAATGATAGAAAGATAGCTATAATTCATTACAAAATACAAACTTACTATTATTTATTCTTGAGGTAAGACAAAATTACTATTGTTTTTTTTGAAGAGACAAAATTACTATTGTTATTGTTTATGAGATTGCAAAGTAACGCAAATATCCTTATATCTTTGACAGAATCCTAATGTGTAGTATTATTTATCTTTTACTTTTTGACAAAACTTTAATATTATTAATTATCATGCTTTTGACAAAATTTATTTTGTGGATACACACTTATATATTCACACAAACAATGTAAACTTGTTCATTAGTATACCAAGAAGATACAAAGAAATGGCTCAAAATCAAAAGTTTTTCATTGCAGTCTTGATCGCTCTTCTTGTGTTTGCTGGAGGTATGTGCACACTAATATTATTCTTATTACGTACACTAATAATATTCCTTTTATATATTATATATAAATGCACTAATAATGTTCTTCTAATTAGGTATACGCAAAAGTGAATGTAGAAATATTGTACGTCTCCATTGCATCGGTTCATGTCCAGGGAATCATTTTTGTGATGTCGATTGTAAACACAAAGGCTATACGAGAGGGGAATGCGGTCCACCGCCGAAGTATCATGATTGTTGTTGTGTACTTAATTAATGATTAGCTTTAACATTTAAGCTATTCTTCTATATGAAATAAAATGTTGTTCAATAATAATTAAGCTTCACTGCAACTAAATAAAACATGATATATTATCAAGAATTTGAATTGATCCATCATATATCGCTCTTCCTTATTGGTTCGATGTAATTTTTTGAAGTGTTTTTTCATCAATTCCACATAGTATTAGGTTAAAGATTAATATTGGTCGATTCTAATAATAAAGAAAACGAAATGTAGTAATGCTGTAAAAAAGAAAAAGAGTAGAAATATAGTGAAACATGAAATCTTTCTTCTAAAGAACGAAGATACTCCCTCCGTTCTGTAATAAGTGATCATTTTGTAAAAAATATTGTCTTAAAATAACTGAATTATTTCATTTTTCAATGCAATAGTAATTAATTTTTTTTAATTATAACTCTAATTAATATCACTTTCATCACTCTCAATTCAATATATTTCATTTTGCATTTATGATAATGAAAAATGCATCAATACTTGACAAGAACACTTATAATCATTGTTCTCTCTCATTCACTTATATATTTTTCTTAATAAGTGTGAAATGAGAAAATATGTCATTTAATTTAGGAAAAAAGAGTAATATAAATAAAAAGGATGTGCCTAATATGAACGGTTTCGGTATAAATTTTAGAAGTGTTTTTTATTATCAAATCTAAATAATTATTAAATTTTTGAAGTGTTTTTTATTATCAAATCTAAATAATTATTTGAAGTTAATGATTAATATTGGACTATTCTATTTTTTTTAGCAAATATTGGAGGATTCTTTTTTTTTAGAGCAAAAATATTGGACGATTCTAATCATAAAGAAGTTCAAATGTAGTAGAAAATTGATGTTCCCACATCAAAGAAAGTTAAGAAACACTATGAAATAAAAACTTTAACCTCATCGGTAGTTAGCTACCACCGTCTTCTTTTCGTCGGTAGTTAGCTATCGTCAGTTCAATTTCAGCGGCAGTTAGTTGTTATTGCGATCTTATTTCTCCAGAACACCACATTTCATGTGAGTATTCTACAAAATCAAACGATCAAACAATTCATAAAGAAAAACCATAAATGAGTGAATGAAAATGAGAAAAGAAAATGTAATAAAAGGGAAAAAGGCAAAAGCAACAAAAAAATCATTCAGATTTGGCACATATTTTATGGCTTCGTTTTTAGTTTTTAAGAGGAGTGACGATGAGAGATAAGATGTTCATACCATTGTATGTTTGAACACCTTCTCTCCCATCACCTCCCATATTTTAAACTATCTACGCTTCCACTTTCAATTTGACACAAAAAATAAATTTAAGTTGTAGGAAGTGTTTAGTTTGGTGGTTTTTTGTTTAGTTTTTAAGAGGAGTGGTGATGAAAGATAAGGTGTTTGAATCATTGTTCAAACACCTTCTCTCACATCACCACACATCTTATAAACTATTGAGTTTGGATGCAATGAAAATAACACTACCTATTTATAGAACTTTATGTGGGTTGTGGACCACAGAAAGTGTATGTGGAGCCCCATCCACACAAAAAAATGCAAGGATAGCTAACTACCGTCAGTTCCCTTCACAACTGTAGTTAGTTGCTGCTGGTTCCCTTCACAACGACACTTAGTTGTCGCTGGAACATATGCAGTTAACTGTTGTTGCGTTTTAAAAGCAGAACCTACAGTAGACTTTTTTATGCCAAAACTTGGACTTATGCACTTATAAAATTCCCTGTTTTTCTTTGTATTTTCTCATCAGAAATAATAAAGTACAATCATACGAATTATTAACATTTGATTCAAAATAAACGAAAATTAGCACGAAGAAATAGAAATGTACCAACATCAGTTAAAGTACAAAATGTTAATCAAATACCAACAAATGTTATCAAATTACGAACAAATCCTGAAAATGAAACTAACGACAAGTCCTAAAATGAACAAAGCCTAACAAGTCCTAAACATGACACTCCTCCTCCTGCTCCTGACAAAGTTCAATGGCAATGACAAAGTTATTAATACTAAGCACACATAATAAGAGTCAATTGAAATTAAGAGATTCTGAGTCAAATCTTAAAACAATCTAATATTTAAATTTTTCACACAAGTTACAAAACAAGTCCAATCTTAAACCAAACCTAAAGGCAATTAATCATTTATGCTAATGAACACAATTGTGTGAGTGTTTGATAAATTGACAATAGATTGAAACCAAGTGTGATCTATGTAAAGTGAGATAAAGCTAATTCAAAGAACAAATTCAAGTTTAATGAAACAAACCTAGAACACACTCAATTTCTACACTAACACTTTACCAAGCAATCAAATACAAAATCAATCAAAATAAAAGAGGATAGATAAGAGAGGAGACACCGAGATTTACAGTAGTTCACCCTTTCGTCCTCATTTCGGGCTACATCTACTCTTCTTGATGGAAAATGTCTCCACCAAGGACTTCCACTAGAATATGAATGTTTGATTACAATGTGATTACAAGAATTCCTTGAAACTACCCTAGTTCTTCAATTCCTATGAAATCACTCCCTCAATCTTCAAATAACCTTTGAAATTGGTGCATCTTGATGTATTCGAATCCTCAATCACCCGTGTAACCCTTGAAGCTCTTCACTTGAAATATTTGATGCTTCGTCAGGAAATTGGATCCCCTTAAACACAAGAACTTTAGAAAGAACCCCTAATACTCTTGGAGGTGGAATGAAATTACTCAACTCACTTTAGTTCCTAGATTCCCAATCAATATCCTTGAAAGCAATCAACTTACAATCCCTATAACACTCTAGCAATCTATTACTCAAAGGACTACAATGATTCTTAGAAAAAGTGTTTCATCTCAAGAACAAATGGACAATGAGCTTTGGAGACTCTAAAGAGAATAGATGCAAACGATTCAATATTTTGGGTGTTATGAGGAAGTAAGTATATATAGAAAAGGGTGGTAAGTTGACAGGGCCGCAAGTGTACGACTATGTCTGTTTTAGTATAAAAAGGGATGTCGAATCCACAGAGACCAATTTAGCAATTATCGAAGTTCGCTGTTACTGTGTTTATCTAAGGCGAAATCAAAAGAGTTTGGAATATGAGCGGAATAAAAAAAGGTTTTAATTAATTAATAAATGAGTAGAGGCCAAAACGACGGTTTAAATTGTTGCGCTAATTAAATGGTAACGAGAGAATTAAAGCTTCTTGTAGAATTTATCGAACAAGAGACAACGTTTGCTTTCGCAACACGTTGTCGGAAATTTTAGACGCGTAACAACCTACTTTCGTAGCGTCTAATTACAGGCCTAATAATTCCTTTTTCTAAATTCGATAAACTCTTAATTAAAAGAAGAGAAATGCTTTCGCTTTAACCTCTTCGATTAAAAATTTGATATTTTTCTAAGTCAGATGTCATTTTTGTTCTTTCGATGCGTAAACGACATCTCGGTATCTCTACTTTCGTAGTAGATTTTTAACAATTACAAAACAGATTTTTTCAAAACAATTGTTTAAATTCTCGTTACACTAAAACACGCACGTAATTTACATGAGTTCCGTGGTACGACGGAACCTCGTTTTGGACTCAATTTAGACTACATAATTAAATTATACACTAAAATTACTTTTGCATGATTCATATTTAAAAAAAAGAAAATAAAAGAAACGGAACCAGGAATAAGTGTGAAACTTTATTAAAGAGAACAGCCACGGCAGTAGCAATTCAAAGCGATTGGAATTGAAAGAGAAGAGCCACGCAGCACCAATGGTGTTATATATATGGAATGGAATACGGCACACAATAAACTAGCTGAATGGGAAATCAATAGTAGTTAGTAATAACAGCAGCAGCAAGTGAAGTTATTTTATTTTTTAAAAAAGAAACATGCTTATAACATTTCATTGATAATAAAAGTTTCAATACAATTGGGTATATCATAATAAACGGCGGGACTAGCTAAAGACGTGGCCTCTCTTGCAAGGGCATGAGCGACCGCGTTGGCTTGTCTCCTAACAAACTCCATGTTGGAAATTAATGTCATTAGCAGAAACAGACGGATTAATAACATCAATAACAGGAGAGAAATCACTATTTTGTTGTTGAAATATATTCACAAAATAATGTCGTGCCACATCTTGCATACCCTGCTCATCAGTAATTTTATTACCAGCATCATCATCAAGAGAAGTGATACGGTTTACCTTCTTTCGAGCTGTAGCCGAAGCATGAAAAAACATTGTATTTCTGTCGCCATCCTTATACCAATGATTATTTGCACGTTGACGCCAATATGCGTCATCTTGGGACAGCAGCCGTCACATACGTTTCCTAAGCTCAAACATGCAGACTTGATCCTCCCCAGAAGATCCTAACTGAGTTTCCTGCAACTGTTTACAACAATCTGCAATATCATTTTTTAGTTTGTTGCAATGGGACTTTTTCCAAACAGACATATCTTCCGCGCATGAGGCAAGTTTTGGAATGATAGTATGAGTTGAATATTCCTGCCAAGAGTTAGTAACAGGATCCTTAAAACCCGGTTCAAGGTGCCACACATTTTCATAACGAAAATAGCGCTTAAAAGCACAAGGCCGAGGTGTAGGAGCAACATTTACAAATATAGGATAATGTTCAGAAGCAGGTGCCACCAAAGTGTCAACAGAAGCATTCGGAAAAATATTAAACCATAGATTATTAGCAAGTGCACGATCTAACCTTTCTTCGACGGCACACAGAGTACCAAGACTCTTGAACCAAGTGAAAGGATAACCTTCAATCGAAACATCCGACAAACCTTAATCAATAATAGCTTGACGAAAACCATTTATTAGCCACGGAGGTCTATTGTTGCGCCCCCTTTTCTCACTCGCATCAAGGATTTCATTAAAATCTCCAAATATGCACCAAGGGCCTGTAAATTGATTAGAAAGTTGTCGAAGAAAATTCCAAGCGGCAATTCTACGACCTCCATTTGGATAGCCATAATAGCCGATAAGTCGCCAAGTACCAAGAACAATATCATTAATTTCAGCAGTAATGTGATTACTTGAAAAATCAATAAGACAATTTAAAGAGTTGAGCCAAAATAAAGCAAGACCCCCGCCTCTACCGGTGCGTTCTACAGGGAAACAACAATCGTAACCAAGCAAAAAACGAAGTTCTTCAATTTTATTTCGGTGAGATAGAGTCTCACTTAAGAATAATAGGTCCGGATTGAAGTGTCGAACTAGGTACTTAACGTCGGGAATTGCACTCGGGCTACCTACACCCCGACAATTCATTGCGACCAGACTCATTTACCTAGGCAGGCCTGATCATCAGGAGCTGCCATTACATCTTGTTCATCAAACAAAGGATTAGAAACTACATTCATTTCAACATCCCCCCCGACTAACATTTGTTCCTATTACATTGTTTCCCAAAACCCCATCTTTTACCCATTTGTTTCTATGTCATTACCACAAATTCCAATAACCTCCATCACCACAGTGGCTGCACCCGTGGCAACAAAGGAAACAATAGCTAATGGTAATAAGATCCACTATCAATTCTTCAATAATATATGTGTGGCACAAGAAAAAGTAATGAAACAAGGAAGACAAGAATAAAGAGCACGTGCACCTTTATCTCTAAAAGACCAACCCTCACTGCTAATAACAATTAATTGAGTAGCAAAATATTGTTAAAGAAACCAAACCTCTCATGGCAAGAAGATGGCAGAAGCAAGAACAACCAAACAACCCATCAAAACAATCACAAGTTAGGTGGTAGTTACAACCAGCGAGCACCCGAATAAGAAAACTCATTTGTAACATCAATTGCAATTAAAGGAACGACGCCTTAAAATTTGCGATCAAGCACATCTACGAAAACGGCAATTGGATTCACCCATGAAAGCGGCAATTGGATTCAATCAAAAGATGATGGGAAACTATGGTAGGAAATGGCACAAGGCAGATCAATACGTCCAGGGGAGAAAAATTCTCACCGAACGACGGCAAAATCTCACAAGGGTAGTGGCGGCACAAACCCTAGGAGCAGGTAGCAACCAACGTTAATTGATGAAGACAGGGCAGCATTGATAATATGTTAATTATACTTTAAAGTTTGTTTATGTAATGATTCTATTTATTTCTATAGTAGAATTTGTGCATAACCGATTCATGAATATGTAAAGGCACATCAACAATGGAATTAATGTGATTTAATAGAATAAAAACAGCGACAATGAAACTAACAAGGATTAGAATTAAATAATCGTAAAACAAAAATTCTCAAGGTTCTAAATGATGCAATACCTAGTGTGAATGAAACGGAAAAACTAATTGAAATTAGCAACGTGAATGAGCAATATCATTGGCAACATGAATGCAAAGAATAAAGGGACAATTGAAACTTTGAATTAAATTGAATGTAAAATATACTGCAGAACTGTATTGTGAATTACGGTATCTAGGGTTCTAGTAAAATAAAACTGAAATTGAAAAGCCAGGGTTCTAGTAAAATAAAACTGAAATTGAAAAGCCAGGAAACAAGTTCTTTTCAGAATTCTTAAAACTTAGGAGTTAAAATGCCGTCCTCCATTCTGATCAGCTGCCTCCTTTTATTGTTCTGAAAGTGCAACCAAAACATCTTTGCTTGAGCCTAAAGTTGTGGAGAGAGGATTGGGATTGAATTGAAATTCTATCAAGGAAAAATCTGAAGCCTGGAAATAGACCGTGACTTTCTTTCTTGGCTGTTATCCCTTGAGTGTGACATCAGCATGATGTCATTACTATCTCAGGTTGCTCTTTTCACCTCCTTCTTGATTCTTTTACTTTTGACACCCTCGTTACCTGAAACACAACAAAATACTAGCCAGAAGACATGCAAAACACAATAAACGATCCTAAAATAAATAAAAATTAAACTATTTAGACAATGTATTTTGTGTGTTATCATAAGTGAATTTTTTTTGCCCAAAAACAACATAGTGAATCGATTCATTAAATGCTTCAATCGATTCAGACAACTAAATGACAAGCCAGAGGAATTATGAAGATTAATACGTATTAGACCACATTTGAATCGATTCAGGAGACCCAGGATGAAGGTTGAAACAATTCAAACTACTTTGATACAACACAAGTCAGAGAGTTTCCATAATACAATTCAAACTATTTTGAATCGATTCATAGGTTATCACACATAGTACGCACAAATGTCGGAGGTTTGGGGATGTCCTATTGATGACAGGTCATCTTACGTTATTCTTAGTTATTTTAATTAGGTCTTAGCAGCAAAAAGGAGGAGTATTAGAACGATTGCCTATGTTTTCAGGACGTTTGTAATGTTTTCCATATTTGACTCTGTAATTCTAGTTTTCCCAAAACATAGCAATTTTATGGGGTTTTTGAAGTAATTCACGAAGTAATCGTGCAAATCGGCAAATCAAGAACATCCGAAGAATTGTGAAGATTCAAGGAAGCAGAGATCAAATATTCAAGAGGCCTCAGAAGACTTACAAATGGGAGGAATTCTGTTCCCAAGTCCCAAGGCAATTTATTTGAAAACAAAGACTTGAAAGGACATAAAATTGGAGAATTTGAGCCCAGGAAGGAGATGCCATGCACCTAGAACATGAGTGATGTGTCTAGCACATAAATCATGTGCCTAGCACATGGAGAAGCATCCATGCGCCTATGGCACTGTTCATGTGCCTAGATCATGGTTTTGCTCTCTCTCTCTCTCATGCGCTAGGCAAACTAGCAATGTGCCTCGTGCATCTAAAAATGCGGGGCATAAACATCTTTTCCTGTTATTATTTTGGGTAATGCGCGCACTTTTAGCCCAAACCCAGGTAGAAGCTCTCACTATAAATACCAGCCTTCCTCATTCAAAATTTCTTGTTCATAACTGTGGCAGTTCAAGAGGAAGGCGACTTTGGAGCTTAGGGAGAGTTTATATCTTCTCCTTGATTTTCCAGGGTCTGTTTTTATCTTTAGTAATTTGTTTTTAGTTACCATGTGTAACTAAATCTTTTTAAGTTAGAGTTCTAAGATGAACCTCTATATATTTTTGTTGGATATTTATTTAGTATAGTATGTCGTTTATTTTATTTTATTTATTCTTTTGTTCGCTATTAAGTTTTATTAGGAAGTAGTTTTATTTCTGTGAGAGGTGCAACCCTAGATTAGGTACTTAGGTTGTGATAGGGCCTAATATTGCTATCAATAACTGGATGCTTATATTTTGATATTTATATCCCTCTACTGATAACTGTCTATCTATGAAGTAAGTGATTATTAACTAGAGAAAGATACTGGAATAATTGTTGACCCTAGACGTAGGTACCCAGTGACTAGAACCCATTGGGTCAGGCGATGCCTTACAGAAGCTAGGAATTAACTAGTTAGTAATTAGGGAAATAATCACCTGGCTGCTGACTTAAAGCTATAACCTAATAAGACCATTATCTTGAAACCCTTAGTTTGGTAGACGTAGATTAGGGTTGCACGTTTGTAGAACTACTAAGAAACCGTAGAGAGGGTGTGTTATGAGTGTCCTAAGATTCAAAGATGGGCAGACCTAAGGGAACCTTGGCCTTCATTTCATTGGGAAACACTGGAAAGACAATATAAAGTTTATGTTTCAATTACCTTTGTATTAATAAGACCCCGCACGTAAGGATCATCGTGCGGTCAGCAGGTGCAGTTAGCCATCGGAGGGATAAGCCTAATTAGGTACCCACTGGCTAAAACCCATTGGGTCAGATGGTGCCTTACCTAAGTAGGAACGTCCCAACGACCTCATCACTTGTATAGTCTACCAAAGATAAATAAACGCGACATTTGTATTACTTATTATCCAACAACGAATATACAGAGGGGATTCAAAGAATCCTAACCGTTGCTTACTTTTCTGCAACCAAAACAGGTAAACTTGCTCTGTTGCAAACAGATAAAAATTGCAACTTAACTTTTATACCGTCAAACTTACAAAAATAAGTAACAAGAATTGTTCGGACGAAAGGACAATCCCTGTGGATACTATACTTTACATATCACTTTATTACTTGGTCAACGATGGGTACACTTGCCATTTTGCAATTACATCAACTGTGCATCACTTTCACGTACCTATACTGCCTTTTAACCCACTCAGGCAAGTGACGGTACACCTTTCCACGACCGCACATCAACCATCCAGAATACCATCATAACTTTTTAAATGCCTAGATCTCCCCGAGCTTTTCGCACGACATCCATCATACATCATCCATCTCCAAATGATCACGCGCCAAATGGTAGGGCTTCATAGCTCCATTACCCCTGTGTGGAATCCATCAGGCAACACAAGGATAGTTTGGGATATACTTTTCGTTATCATCAGGAGGGTAAACTCCTAAAAAATGCGCCAAAAATCATCCCTGCACAAACCAAACACATTTGTAAGTTATTACCAGGCATAAGATAGAAAGTGGTTAAGCTACAGAAATTAAAATTAAAATAAACACATTTTATTCAGATACACAAACATAAGATAGAAAGTGGTTAAGCTTAAGAAATTAAAATTAAAATAAACACATTTTATTCAGATACACAAGCACAAGAAATTAAAATTATTACATTCAAGAGTGTTAAACTTTCCCCAATCGATTTTTGTTAGGTATAGCGGCTTCATATAGATAGTGGTAAAGGTATGTCATCGAACCAAGCGCCTCCATTGTCTGCAGGTATACTAACTCGATGTATTTGTTGCTTTTATCACCAAACAACATACATCCAAGCAGATATAAGAGAAAGCTCCTCAATTTGGTGTGACTATGTTAAATTGATCATTCATTGCTTTTTTTTTTTTGGTCAGGTAGCTTAGTGGCTAGAATTCACCTTATAAGGTGAATAAGTGGGGTGTCTGGGGTTCGAACCCCGACCCCTGCATATAATAATGCATTGTCCTACCAACTGAGTTATGCTCACGAGACTAATCATTCATTGCTTTATTATATAGTATTAATTATTGGATGACATATTTTATTTTAAACCGAGCCTGTATTTTACCAATCAACACACACAATTTGATAGGAAAGTTGCTACACAAATTTGAATTCAGATATAAAACAAACAACATATTTTCTTTTATAACCAATTCCCATTATTTTTTGGGAAATATTATAGGGTGTAAAATAGGAAAACTTCAACATCTTTAGAACTCGAATACTCTTGTAGCTATTTCTATGAATTTTGTATTAGTTTCTTTTAGATTTCAAATGCACCAAGAACTTTAACTTCAACTTTAAATGTCTTTGGTGGACCAACCTTAAGAGCGGTCAGCCATAGATCCTATTAATTTTTTAAAATTTAAACGTTTGATCTTTTGTTTTAAAAGGAAGCCTTGGATAATGCAGGTTTATTATATCTTAGTGTGCATCACCAACATCTATTATTTTTTTCCTTACATTTCTTCATCTTCTTCTCCATCTTCATCATAATCTTCATATAGTCATCTTTAAATCCATAAAATCCAGAATAAAGACACAAATTCATTTTTTTATATTAAACTCAAATCCTTCTTCCACTACTCTTCTACCTTATTCAATCATTTATTCATATTCCATAAAACCATACAGATCTTTAAGTTTTGCTCACAAATACGTCGAGGCAGATTTGGAAGAACATAAGCACCAATTATGCTGAATAAACAATGGTTTTGTACACAAATGATTTCATCATCAACCATATTGTCATTTACCAGTATGTAATGTTTCAATATTTATCGCACCGCATCTTACATTAGTGAATGGAGGGAATTGAAACCTTAAAATTATAAAAAAGAATTGTTAAATTATAAAATAAGAGACTGAAATCCTAAAATCTTAGATTTAGATATTTTGTCAAGAACTGAGAAGTTGAAATCGAACACCACAAGCTTCAATCGAACAATCCACCCAGAAGTTGAAATCAAACATGAAGTAGAAGCTAAAATCGAACAACCTTTGAAGTAGAAATCAAACTAGAAAATTGAAATAAAAAGCTTAACTAGAACCTTAAAATTGATACCGATTTGTTGCAATTTTTCCTAGAGAACGCGTTTTGGATGTGTTAAAGGAAATGAATTGGTAAGTTTGTCAAACGAATCTGTTTCAAATCTGTTAAACGTGTTTCGGATCTGTGGCTCCTTGTGTTGTGTTGTTTTTTTGTATTTTAAAAAAAAAAATGGTACTTTTGTGTTGTGTTGAGAGTAGAAGATGAAGGAATTCTGGAAAAATATTCAAGAGAAGAGAATGAAGGAATTCTGGAGAAGAAGAGAGAAGATGATGAAAAATGAAAAAAACTAGGTGCTCACGGTTCACTATTATTACAATGGACATGCAATCAAATGGTTAAAATCCTTTAAAAATTTTAGACATCAAAAAACTAACGGAGGAGATCAATTTGGCTAGCGGAGGTTAACTTGAGGGACTAAAACATTGATTTTACGATTTATGAGACCAAAATGAAAACTGAAAAATTAATTAGAGGACCAAAAGACCAATTAAGCCAAATATATATTATTATCCTACAGTGGCATGCCAAGTTGACTAGACATGAGAGAAAATGATGTTTATGCCCTTAAAAAGAAATATGCATGTGTCACAATTTAAAAGAAAGTTAGAAGGATAGAAACCGAGTCTTTTTTAGCCACATGTCACTTTCTATGCATTTTGGTTATAAACTTTCTTTGTTCTTTTTTATATGTGGCAACTTTCATATATATA
>Ga0315913_1002511_pt1 | contig 21565 bp, 17 predicted proteins | sample MpolsnodulesMG_FD_207736 | JGI IMG/M metagenome (GOLD analysis project Ga0315913, IMG submission 207736) | Medicago polymorpha root nodule microbial communities from Los Angeles, California, United States - small nodules | ecosystem: Host-associated > Plants > Roots > Nodule | place: USA... | reverse complement strand
CCTACTAGAGCAGGGAACAAGTTGTGTAAGCATTCTATAGAGCAACCATGCTACAAATTAGATTAGTATCTAATGAATTGTGTGCCAAAATATCAAAATTTACAATGTCAACAAGAAAAATAGACACCTCATTTACCAAGCCTTATTTATATGAACATTTAGGGAGGATTGACCATGACATGTAAAATTATCCTAATCATCTAAGAAAACTATTACAACTGTTACCAAGGTTTAAGGTCACCGACAGGGCCAGCAGTCCAATTCAAGCTCCTCTCCCCTGGTTTCAAGAATACACTCCTGTCATGCGGCAACTTCCGCGCAAGTCCATTTAGAACTTGATGGAAAGCGTCTCCAGCTTGAGCAGGTTGAGGGAATAGCATTGCTTGTTTCATGGAAGGGTTAGCAAGCAATCTCTGTTTTCTCAATATAACTTCTGGTGGGATCGATGTGAGTATGGTATCCAACTTAGGAACATCTTGCTCATCGACAAACACCCCAATATCTTCCCATGGTATTGCATCGGCAAACGGCAGAACAATATCATCTGCAATAATAACAGGGATGCAACCAAATACCACAGCTTCAACCAATCTCGGGCTCCAAGGGGCCCATCCAAGTGGGCATAGACAAAACACAGCTCGTTGCATGTCCTCATAATATGTTGTTGGGTGCTCGGTAGAAATGTCAAATAGTGGATTGTCCTTAAAGTTCTCCCATACTGCTGCTCTTGCACCTCTGTAAAATTGAAAATCACAGCCAGTTTAAATAGTCAGGATTATTTGTTGATCCAAGTTTGTTTTGTTATAAAAACATCTATGCATGCACCGAAATTCATGCATGCTTTAAAATTTTAGAACGAACCAATTTTAGATCATCAATATTGAATATAATTAATCTCAACATGCTTAACCAATTTAGGTAACGACACTAAATGAAATTATATATTTACATAAATCAAAATCATTATCTGTTGCCTTTTTAGAGTAGAAGGATGAGCCGGCTTACTTATGCACAGTTAATATGATGATAAACTAAAGTATGCCTACTCAAGCCTCATTTGAAGTTTGAGCTTGTAATAAGACCTACCTTGCATAGTATCCACCTTCAGGGTCATTTCCAACATCATAAAACAGTCCTCGAAAGTATACAAAAATAGACCTGGGAGTCTTATCAGGAATTAGGTGGGAATGCATTTTCTGTGGTGGAGCATATGGAGGAACAGTAATCGAGCCCTCTTTCAAACACACATGATTTCTCTGACCAAATGTTTGAACCAAGGTAGCACGCTGTAGCAGTGGAAGAATCCCTCTTTCAATTGCCTTCTCTTCCTGAAACGAAATAGTGTATGTTACATGACTCACATGAGGCATTAATAGTTGAATCAGAGGTACTTCTTAAGATAGCACAAAAATATGGTTTGAATAATAAATTTAAAAGTTATATACTAGATCTCGTACTTGGTAGTGAAAACATGCCCCAAAGTCATGAGGAACCACAAAGAAATGATCCGCCCCCTCTGTTCGGTTCCAATAGGGCCAGTTTGAAGAAATAAGTTGTATGGCACTCCTCATCATTCGTGGTGATTTAAAGGGTAAAGGGAGGCCATTTGGTGTCAAGTCACAGGTTGTGTAGACAGGAGTATAAAACCAATCAGCCTCTTCAGGATTAAGGGTTCGGACAGCGCTAGATAAGAGAAACCGGTGCATAAAGATCTCAGCAGCAAACATATGGGTGAGGCATCTTGGGTCCTTAAGCAGAATTTTCTTATTATATTTACTTGGAAGTTCATAAACAAAAACCTTCAACCTACCAACCGGATCATCTTCCAATACATCGCCAGCGCTACCTACAATTGGTTCAACCACAACATGGTTAGTAATCTCATCACTGATAAAATGAAAATATACTGATTTTAAAATAATTACTCTCACACAGAAAATTAAAAATAGAGTATTTGACTCCACTATTTCTCGAGAAATAAAATTGCTTAATTCAACCAATTAGAAACAATACACAAGACTGGCTTATAAACAACTTAAAATTCCAGGACCCCAGGGATGTGCTTTTGTGTGTATATCAAATACGACCGAGTAATTTAATTCTTGGGTAGAGTGAGGGAAACTCTGAAAATACTTGTATTTTGATTTCACTATAAACATTGAAACTCTGAAGGCAGAAAGCCCCGGGATTCAGCAAGAATCCCTAAAAGATATGTTTTAAAATACATTGCATTTGCATCCGCACTTATGTAAGATACACGCCATCGGATATATTAGTTTACCATAATTTTCATGTTGTCATTTGAAATCAAGCGCTACCTATTAATTATCTTAAGGTCTCAATTTGCATGGATTATCTTTGAAGGTTCACCACCGCCTATGAAGTTATACATCTTCCAAACTCTTAAACTAGTTTCCAACACTTGAAGTACAGACACGATATGAGTATCCGAACATATCCAATAAGGGCATTCACCATTCCTTGAAAAATACAGGATATGATACGTTTAGGATACATAGATAAAAATAAATAAAAAATTCACATAACGTGATATATCATTGTGATTAAAAAAATCCAAACTAAGAACATGCCTCTTAAACATTAATATTATTATAAGAAATTGCAAACCACCATCTTCCAAAAATTCAACCATTTAGATAATTTTCAGACATTGGTATATGTAAAATTAAAATTGCAAGTTTGGATATTGATGATGAGTGAAGAAATAATGAAGTAATGGAATTTTGAAAATGAATGAAGAAATAATGAAGTGCCGATATAAATTGATTCAGTTGCAACTAATATACAACTGGAAGGAGAATGAAGTGGCGATGATCGGGACATAAATTGCATTTGTACAACATTCATGACATAACCGTGACATGACTGGATTAGTGAGAGTTTCAACATTCATGTACATGAGATTTGAAGAGTCATAAAAAGGAAAAGTCTGACATGTCGACGGCGTGTTGGGATTTTTTCCTTTCCTTAAAAAAGGGGTCTTTGATACTACACGGATGCGTATCGACAGCCTAACGGAGCATAATGCAGAGTATCAAGGGCAACACATGAGAAAATATGAAGTATTTGACCTCATAATTGCCGACATTGAATCTAATGAACACTAACAACAAAAAGCTCTATCAAAATTGTAGTCATACCAGTATCTAACTAGCAGGATTGAATTGGCAAATGAAGATTGGATCTCCAGAAAAAACTCCCTATGCTCAATAAAGAGGAATAACAGCCAACGGTTTGTGCCTCAAATAATAACATTTCAAGCTAAAACAAGTCAATTGATGCAAAAAATATCCTAAATTCCTTATCAACCTCAATCCAAATCAGATCCTAATCAAACAACTCACATTCATAATAATTAACAACAAATACACAACACTGTAAACACGTGAAAAAATAAAACCCACATGACAAAAATTGATCACAGTCAAAATATTCAAATTCCCCAACTCAAATCAACATAACTAATAGAGCATGGCAAACAAAAAAAAAACATAAAAACATAAAATTTAGTACAAAAAATCACCTGAAATTCTTTCAGTAGGCTGATTCCTGTGCAACTCCACAGCATCGATTGAAGAGAGAAAAGCAAGAGAAAGAAACCCTAAAAAACTGAATGTGGAAATACCCATATTTGATTGGAAGAAAAAGGTGGTGAAACTAGAAAAGAAGTAAAAGTGAGTAATATAAAGAAGTCAAATTTGGTAAACAGAAGAAGGTTAAAGTGTCGTAAGGGAAAGTAGTTGGGTTGTGAGAGATTTCTTGGAAATGGGGTTTCAAAGGAATTAGCTGGAAGGAAAGGGAAATGGGTTGTTCTGAGAAGCAACAGAGACAGACAGGTTAGAAGAGTGAGGATGGAGCGAAGTTGAAAATGGAAGAGTGTGAAAGAAGAAGAAGAAGAAGGTGAATTTTGCTTGTTTAGAGAGGTATTGTAATTGTATGAGGTTTGATAACAAGTCAATTTCACACTACCATTTACGCACCAAAGTTCAACTTCTTCGCCTCTAAGAATAAAATCATATTCAATAGATATTCACAAATTATTTTCTTGTTCTAATTATGTTTTCCTTTGGAATTTTTCTCTTCTAATTGAAATTCTACATTCTTTTTTACATAACTAATTCAGGCTTGACCCACATATATGATATTCCTCTATAACATGAATGAAAACATCCCTAAATAAACATGAACGAAAACAATATTTTAATTTCATAAAAACCATACTTAATTGTTTACTGTAGAAGATCTCACAATATAAATTGTTTTAGTTCTCTAAATTTATTGGATCGACCCTAAACCAATGTTAGAAAAATTCGACCGGTCATGAAGCCTCATTAAATTGGCGGAGACACCGATTTTTTTATTTTTTTTTTAACAAGCTAAAATGAAATATTATAGATACCAAAGGTGTTTCATCTCGCACAAGGCGTGCAAAAGAGGAACACCCAAACAATTACAATGTCAAGTCAACCGTGGTAAAAAAGAACACCACGATGAAACAAAAAGTGAAATAATAGCGAAAGGATGCCGCCACCAGTCATGGTGACTAATAGCGAAAGTGGGCATATTAGATTTCAGCCAAAGGGAAGAGAGCCTTTTGACTTTGTCTGCTATGCTATGCGAGTCCATAATCTTTTGTTGAAAAACTCTACTATTCCACTCTTTTCAAATGACCCAGACACAAGCTAACCACATTAATTGAAAAAATTAGCAACATAGATCAATATCGCACACTATTTGGATATGAGAGACTTCCTTTTTCTTATTTTTTATACAGGAAGATATCTTTATTTTTTTGGTTACAGAGGCTAAAAAGAAGAGAAACAAAAGGAAAAAACAAAAACAGAAAGGGCACTAAAGCCTCAAAAAGAAAGCTCCAGAGGCATCATGACAGGTAAAAGCAATGTTTGACGAAGCACCAAGCTTAGCTATGAAATTCGTATATTGGTTATGAGAGACTTAAAAATATTTAATCTAATAAGAAATATCATTTGAACCAAAAAAAAATTTATATGAGACGAGTGTTTTTTTTCACGCAACATATATGACACGAATACCTCTAAAAAATATTTACGAGACGTGTGTTTTATGAGAAAGATTAGTTTAAAAAAAAGTAACCAAATTTTTAAAGTTAAAAACGACATTATATGAGACGAGTTGAGTAACTCATGTGCTCCACACAAATTAAATGTCCAAAATCTGGTGCAGTTAGTTCCATCCAAAACTTTCTGTGAAGACATTGATGACCACAATGACCAAATAAAATTTAATAGTATTCGGTTTCTTTAACCACCGGATGAAGACCAGTCGCTAATTGTGATTATTGACTATCTAATCAAGGCCACAAATTTTGTCAACTAATTTTTTTCTGTTTCTTTTTGAAGTGTTTGTTTCTTAAAAAAAATTACTATTTCTTTTTAGACTAAGACTCATTTTAGTCTATCATAAATTTTATCCGGTACGTAAAAAATAATATCAATTATCAAATTAATAGCTCACGTTTTTGTACAGTGAACAAATTAATTCATCAAGCTAAAGAATTAATTTATCACATGTATGAAAGTACGATGCACTGATTTGATATTATTTTTTGTCAATGATAAATTGATTCGCAAGAAAACTATGAAGGACTAAAATGAGTTTTTGTTCTTCCTTTTATCTGTCGTTTTCAAAATTTAAAGTTAAACTCAATTTGCCTCATTATAAATGTCACAATTGAGTTGTGCATAATTCTTGAGAAAATGATTATAGTTGTGTAGATTTTATTGATAAAATAAATTTCATTTAATACACTTTTTTTTTTCAAATTAATAAACTGGTAGTTTTTAAGTCTCGTATAATATTTATACAGAGGCAAATAAAATTGTTTTGAACAATTTAACATTGAGGAGCTAGGTCCAAAAGTGATTATGACACCAAACAAGACTACTTCCAACTCATATTTTCTTCTTTATGTTTTTGAGTTCAAGCTTAATTTTATAGATAAATATTTCATCAATATTATAAATTAAGTAATCTATCAATTTTGTCGTAAAACAGGACTGAATAATACACTCATAAACCTTAGTTTTGAGAACGGTGAATTTAGACTTAACATTAAACATTCGTATAAACACTTTTTAACTGAGTTTTGAGAACGGTGAATTTAGACTTAACATTAAACATTCATATAAACAATTTTTAACTGAGTTTGATAAAAATAAAATAATGATACAGATATTTTACCACTTAAAAAAACTAATTTGTAATAAAAAAATTAAAGTACTAACTTATATTCATCTAGGATTGATTTTATTTGTATTTGTGGTGGTAGTTAGTGTTATGGAGCGGTGCTATTTGTATCATGAGTAGGGTTGTTTTCAAATTCATTTGTAACATGTACTTGGTCTTTTTTTTATCCTTAACACCCTTTGTAGTTTGTACCGTGATAGATGACATCATATTAATATTAGGGTTATTTTTTTTTTTATATCACAACTTCTTCGGTATCTAAGAAAAATAATTGGAAATATTTATTTCTTATTATTTTCTGTTTGAAACCGATAAAGAAAAATCTGTCAAAAAGAAGTACTTTGTATGGTTGTATTTGGCTGACATGGCGCATATATGTCTATACCCCCAAACCCTATGGTCAATCCCAAAACAAGCATAGAGTTCATTTTTACCATTTGTCGTTAACTACAGAGTTGGCTCTGAAAATGAAAGATAGTATGAAATTAGGTAGTTCAGCACACATTACATCGGTACAAGCATTTGATTTGAAACATAATCATCTTTGTATATATATGTACGATCGAGCTGGAATACACGGTAGTACTAGAAAGGAAGCTTCACTTTGATCAAGAGGATAAAGACAAAGAAAAGGGTCAATTGAAAATGGAAGCAGTGAAGGGTTGTCACAAGGAATCAGAAGCAAAAACACAAGTTGTTGCAAATGATGTTGTCACAGAGACTGAACTAACCAAAATCCGTCTTGTGAGAGCCTTTGTTGAAACACAAGATCCATCTTCTAAGGTACTCCTCATTTCTTATCATACATAACCAACGTCTATAATATTACAAATAAATGCTTCATATGGTTTGGTATCCTCACATGAATATTCACATGTTTCATTCTTCATAATAAAGTAAATATAAAATTAATCTTGACAAATATCATGAAACCTAGTCGTTTTTGATAGATAGATTAAATGACAATAGTCATTTAAAACTCGTACACATAAGTGTATGAGTTGGAGTTCAAACCCGAGTCGTGGTGTTCAAATGTTAGTTTGATTGTTTTTAAGGAAGTCTGATTATTCTTTTAAAAAAATTAATTTTACCTATATTCATTTTAAAAAAATAAATAAATAAATTGATATATATTTTATATGTGTGTAAGGTCCAACTCAACTAATTAACAAAGCTAATACTTTTGATTGCTGAGATGAACAACACCTTCATTCGAGTTTGACTCGGGACCTTGCTATAGTGTGAGTTTTAAATGGTATTTGTCATTTTAATTAGGAGTTATATGCGGTTTTGTAATTTTTTGGGAAACCGATTTATATGTTTGCTCTTTTTAAATTTTTTTCCGATATATTTTCTCTATCTAAATATCTTTTTTTTGAGGAGCTCTATCTAAATATCTAACAAGTGAAGTATGTACGTACGGTAAACGAATGAAAAAGTACGGACTCAAATTATATAAAATACCACAAGGGAATGAAAAATGAAAATGCAGGGAAGTTTATTTTTACTTTATTTTTTTAATGAAATTGAATAAATAACAAAGTTAATGCTAGAAAGTTTTTGTTAAAGAGTATGGGCTAGCCTTATCTTAGTCAATTAATATTTTCTTATACTCTTATTTCAACAGTTGAATATTAAGTCCCCTAAAAAAAGTTGAATATTAAGTGGTGGAATATGGAATTCCTCTTGATAGTTTACCACAAATAGTCAACTCATAGTCGTGTTTTTCAATCATTTAGAACGAATTCATCTTTTACTAATTAAACAAAACCTGATAGTATGTATAATTTATTGGTATGTGTAGAACAAGAAAAAACGAGGTAATATAAAAATTAAAAAAACAATTTTTTTGAAAAAAAACAAAATTTACTAAATTGATAAATATAAGAAAGAAGAGTGCGGAAATTGTCTTTTTTCTTATTCATTTAGAGTAATACCGAACCTATGATATTGTTGTGAATCATGGAATTATAGGACAAAGATCATAGATGTAAACAAGACAGAGAACATATATGTATTGATGAGTATAAATTGATAAAAGATGAATTGAGATAGAATGGAGTGACATATTTATATTATATAGTCCTCTAACCATAACCACCTAACTATAGTGGTTATCTAACTATAACTACCTAATCTACACTTAACTAATTTTAACTACCATAACAAACTTCACAAACTATTTTAACAATATTGATGGCATTTATAATTTTTATTATTATTTATAAAAGAAACTTATTTTTGAATTCATGATTGATAAGTCATAAGCGGTGTCCTACCAAGGACTACAACATCATATGAAGCTGATAACCGAGGGGTAGCATTTTGGTGACATTGGGGTGCCAATGTCATGTGACATCGGCCAACTACAATGTCATAAGTGAGCAAAATGACAAAAAAACCATGATTTTCTTCTCTTTCACTAATAAACAAACATTTTTTTTTATTCTTTTGCACATTTGTGAAGTTGGTCAATGTCACATGACATTGACACCCGAATATCACCAAAGTGCTACCCTAAGTGAGACCATGCCATAATGGGAATTAATTGCTGAGAATATACATTTGCTGAAATTTAATATTATTCTAAAGAAAACAAATTATATTAGTGATTTTTTTTCTTACGGAAATTTATACCTAGTGATATTAAACTCTTATAACAATAAAAATTGGTTTTAAATATCAAGAATTTTGTTTGTCCAAGCCGGACTAAAATTAGGAAAAGTAACCACGTGTGTTGGCACAAGGGAACAAAATCACAAGTGGATAAGTCTCATAGCCTGGCAGACTAACTTTAATTCATTTGGCAATTGATTTTGGTAATTAAAAGCTATAGAATACTGATTTGGTGTGGCCAACAGGCTAAGTAAGTAGAAGTTATGCTTAAATTTGTTGTCATTAGTAAATAGATAGAGAAAATTAATTTTACTCTTGGTTGCAGGAAGAAGATGATTTGATGATTAGAAGATTCTTACGAGCTCGTGATTTAGATGTGGAAAAGGCTTCAGCAATGTTCCTCAAGTACTTGAAATGGAGACATTCATTTGTTCCAAATGGTTCCATATCTCTATCACAGGTTCATAGTCAAATTGCAGACGACAAGGCCTTCGCCCAAGGACGCGACAGGATTGGTCGACCTATACTTATCGCTTTCGGTGGAAGACATTATCAAAAGAAAGACGGTCTAGATGAATTCAAACGTATGCATGGTTTGTGGTAAGCTAGACATGATTATTTGTTTCCACTCATTAACAATTTTGTTTGTGACACAGGTTTTGCAGTTTATATTCTTGATAAACTATGTGCAAGGTAATTAATTCCTTATTCCAGTACTATATATAAAACTGTGAAATCGGTTAGAATATTGATTAGTAACAACACATATCATTTGATGTATCAGCATGCCACCTGGGCAAGAGAAATTTGTTGGTATAGCAGAACTCAAGGGATGGGGTTACTCAAATAGTGATGTGCGTGGATACATTGGTGCCCTCTCCATTTTGCAGGTATATATATATATATATATATAGTTATATATCATCATATATTAATATAGCTAGCGCTCAGGCCTTATGATTGTTAATTCCTTGGATGCAGGATTACTACCCTGAAAGATTGGGGAAGTTGTTTATTCTCCACGCGCCATACATTTTTATGAAAGTATGGAAAATAATTTATCCATTCATTGACAACAAAACTAAGAAGAAGGTGATGTTATAAATCAAATTACATTATATATCTCATTGAATGGTATTGCTGTATATTTATGAAGTTGAATTGGATCTCTTTGCAGATAGTATTTGTGGAGAATAATAAGCTGAAATCAACACTTCTAGAAGACATAGATGAAAGTCAACTCCCGGAGATATATGGTGGCAAACTGCAATTAGTCCCCATCCAGGATATCTAATTAAACTAATCAACACCGGCAAATTAATGAGACTATAAGAAAAAAATAATTCCAAGTTTTATTTTTGTTTGCCTTTCTTTGACTATTTTCTTTTACTCATAATTTATGTTATATATATATATGGTGTTACAAATAAATAGCTGATATAGTTCAGTTGTATTTCCAGTAACAATCATTCATGGAATTCTTCTTTGCAATCTCGGTCAATATGATGAGAATAAAATAGTCAAGTTCATTACTAGTATATGTTCTTAATTTTTACTAGTATATCTTACTTCATCTAATCTATATTCAGTCATGAATGATGTGCGAGTGTGGTCAATAAGACTTATATAATCTCACGGTAGACTCATTCTTGAATAAGATTTAAATAGAATTTTATTCAATGCTAAAAAAATGTATTCATTTGCATTGGATTCAATTTCCATGTTCGGTGTATACTGGAGAACTATAAATTTTGCCCTGAAAACCCCAAAAGAAAGAAATGAAATTTTGGGTTGTATATTCATTACATACTAACATGCAATTTTTATTTTCTCCTTAAAAATTAAAACTCTTTGTGCCGTGGTAGATAACATTACATTAATATATACTTCTTTTACCTCCTAACAAGTAACTGGAAATAAGTTGTTTTTTAGTTATAAAACCGATACAAAAATAAGTACTTTGACATGGTCATGTGTCTTTACCCCAAACCATGCATAATGACCGAAAAATCCTTATTCAGTGTATTTATATAGCCCTAACTAAAAATATAGAGTTCATTTACTAATAATTTGTCGTTAACTTTGAGTTGGCTCCGAAAATGAAAGATAAATATCAAATCAGGTAGTTCAACACACATTACATTTGTGGGCCTTGAGTGTCACCGAACTGGTACAAGCATTTAATTTGCAACATAATTATCCTTGCGTATATACATGTACGATCGAACTGGAAAATAATACAAATACTAAAAAAAGAAACTTCACATTAATATCGGTGGTGAGTAATTCAAAGAGAACATAGAAGAAGAAGATAGAAGAAGAAGCAAAAGAATGGAAGCGGTGAAGGGTTGCAAGAAGGGAACAAGATTAGAAGATTGTAGCAAAGATTTAGGGTATGTTGCAAATGATGTTGTCACAGAAACTGAACTAACCAAAATCCGTCTTGTGAGAGCCTTTGTTGAAACACAAGATCCATCTTCTAAGGTACTACTACTACCTAACCTCTTCATACATAAACTAAAATTGACAAAAAACACTAAACCTAGTTGTCCAACTGAGAAATAAATTTTTCTGATCTTTAAGGATATCAAATGCAAGTCAAGATATCCATTTAATTTTTTTAAAATGATATTTTGACCGATGTTGAAGTTTATTTATTTTTAATAAATTATAGTGATATTTTACATTTTAGGAATTAAATAAATTTATAATATATTTGCTCTTTTTTTTCCCACAAGTTCACTAAAGTAATCATGCTTGAATACATTTGCTCTATCTAATAAATATATTCATCTTGATATTTCCGACAAATAATCAACCGTGACAGTCGTGATTTTCAATCCTCTATGATGAACTTATTGTTTACTAATTCAAACAAAATCTGATAGTTTGTTTGTATGTGAAAATAAAACAAGAAGACAAAGAATGGACAAGAAAAAATAGAGAGAGAAAGAAGATAAAATCTAAATTTGATAAATCAAATAAACAAGAGCGACGGATACAAAAAAGAGTGTGAAATATTACTTTTTTCTTATTTATTTTAATTAAAAATTGATCAAATGATAAACATATATATTGTATAAATAATTTCATGAGATGAATAATTTATTTAATTTATCTTATTAATCCTAAAAACAGTAGTTCTTGTTATAAATGTACCATTAAGTACAATAATTTGATGCTTTAAAAAAGGTACAAAAACTTGATAATAATATATACACTATTTATTTGAACTGAAAATTAAATAAAAAATGTATATTAAAAAAATATACTTCATACAACTGTTCATATTTTCTACATTATATTATACTTTTTTAATATGACAGTCAATATCTATACATACAAATAAATGAGATGACAAATGTTGATGTAACACTTTTTTTTTCAAATTTTATATTTCATTTATACTATTTTATTTGTCTTTGTTTTTTACAACCTAATTATTTGTGTGACTTGTGAGGACATTTTACTTAGAATCCTGAATTTGATCCCCAGTCACCACACTTCATCCACTCCGTACGTGTTTATTTGAGTAAGTGTTGGTCACTTGATCAATAATATTATCCTTTTTTTTTTAGGAATATTATCCTTATTTATTAAATAATAATTGATCTTCTAAGATACCTATATATATATTTAATATAAATTGTGCAAATTCCAAAACAAACTTTTTTTTTGAACAAACTAAAATAATATATATATATATATATATATATATATATATATATATATAAACAACAATGAATCACCCCGCACAAGGTGTGCAGAAGATGAAACAACCAGAGTATTTACAAAGTCAAGGTATCAAAATAATGAATTATGAAAGCACCATCAAAACAAGCAAAAAAATTAGTGAACACTCATACATAATAGATGATGTTTTCCACCAGTCATGATAACTATAAGTGAAGGACACATGTTTTGATTTCAACCATAAAAATGAATTCAGCTCGACTTTTTCTAAGAGAATAGAAGGATTAGATTTCTTACCATTTTAAAATTTATTAACATGTGCAAATTTGCAGGATAGAAAAAACCTAAAGTTAATACCACTCTTTTTAGTAAAGTTTTTTCTTTCAATTATATTCTTTATTTAAAATATTGTATTTACATTTATCTTTTTATTCAATCAAATAACAGATATGTACTGTACTTGGGGTTGGTTTTGCTTATTGGATAACTTGTAGTAGTTGTTGCCTTTTGGCTGTGGCTTTGAATTTTTCATTTTTTGATAGAAGATGTGGCTTTGATTGATTTTGTGAATGGCACTACCAACTTACAAAGTATTACCATTATGAAGCTGCTACCTGACACAGTGTCATAATGAGAATTAATTTCTGAGAATATACTGTGCCGCAGCAGATGCTGGAATTTAGTATTTTTCTGAAACAATTATATCTGGTGTGGTGATGATATTTATAATTCTCTTCTCATATTAAATGTTGTTTTTGGTTATTTTTTGAGAGCATGTTGTTTTAGGTTATGTACATTTAAATTTCATCTTCTACTACTTTTTTTGGGTTACCATAGCTAATAAAGTATTTAGATGGATCGACTGTCATTGACATATATACTTGGTGTGTGGCAAAGTAGAAGTTATACTTAATTTTACTGGCATTAGTAAATAGTAAGAGAAAATTAATTTTACTCTTGGTTGCAGGAAGAAGATGATTTGATGATCAGAAGATTTCTACGTGCTCGTGATTTAGATGTGGAAAAGGCTTCAGCAATGTTCCTCAAGTACTTGAAATGGAGACATTCATTTGTTCCAAATGGTTCCATATCTCTATCACAGGTTCCAAATCAAATTGCACAAGACAAGGCCTTCGCCCAAGGACATGACAAGATTGGTCGACCTATACTTCTTGTCTTTGGTGGAAGACATTTTCAAAAGAAAGATGGTCTAGATGAATTCAAACGTATGTTTTTACTTATTAAGTACATAAACATTGAAGATATTTCCTATCCCTATATCTTGTTAACATTAAATTTAATTCACATGCCAACAGAAGTTGGCACAATTGGTTAAGAATATGTATTTGGACTTCCACTGCCCTATAGTTGAGAGTTCAAATCCCCCAAAATGGCTAAAATCTCACAGCATTTCTGCTCGAGGAGATCCCTTGGCATTAAGAGACTAGTTGAGTAGTTGCAATTGAGTGAAGTATGTAATTTGAACATGTGCAATAATTATTTGGATTAGATCTCTATCCGATTATTTATAGGGTTAGTATACCACTTGTGCCCCACTCGGGTGCTCCTTTCGCCACCATATACTTTTTTTAGAAGAAACAAATTTAATTCATTTCATTCAATGGCAACTGATCGAAATAAATAATTATGAAGTGAATAAAAATTTATTGATTGTCAAAAAGATAATCATGTAATGTTTAATTCCTGGTGCTACTATATATATATATATGGTATGCTATTGCTAGATATGATTATTTGTATCCACTCATTAACAAGTTTCTCAACTGCAAGCAATTTTCTTTGTGATACAGGGTTTGCAGTTTATATTCTTGATAAACTATGTGCAAGGTAATTAATTCCTTATTCCAGTACAATAAAACTGTGAAATCGGTTAGAATAGTGATTAGTAACATATCATTTGATGTATCAGCATGCCACCTGGGGAAGAAAAATTTGTTGGTATAGCAGAACTCAAGGGATGGGGTTACTCAAATAGTGATTTGCGTGGATACATTGGTGCCCTCTCCATTTTGCAGGTATATATAGTTATAGCATTATGAAGTTATTAGAACCTAAATATATTAAGGACACTCGTTAGCGTTCTCCATGCATTATGATTATTAATTTCTTGGATGCAGGATTACTACCCTGAGAGATTGGGGAAGTTGTTTATTCTCCACGCACCATATATTTTTATGAAAGTGTGGAAAATAGTTTATCCGTTCATTGACAACAAAACTAAGAAGAAGGTGATGTTTTTAATTAATTTATATATATCTTATTACATGGTATTGCTATATATCAGTTTATGTTTGAGATGTTGAGGGAAAATACTTATGAAGTTGAGTTCGATCTCCTTGCAGATAGTATTTGTGGAAAACAATAAGCTGAAATCAACACTTTTAGAAGATATAGACGAAAGTCAACTCCCTGAGATATACAGTGGCAAACTGCAATTAGTCCCCATCCAGGATAGCTATTAAACAAATCAGCACTGGCAAATTAAGGAGACTACAACAATAACTTGAAATTTTGTTTTTGTTTGCATTTCCTTGACTATTTTCGTTTACTCATAATTTATGATGTTGTATCTGGTGTCAAATAAATAAAAAGTTATATCACGAAACATCGCGAGCGTGTATTTCCACCCAGCCCCTTTTTTTGACTTCCTCCTTTTCCAATTGACCTTCCGTGAATTGTGGAAAATTGAAAGTTTTCATTGGCTGCTTTTAATTCGGGATGCTCTCGGGATGGATTTTTTTCGCTTTAAATAGCAATACTGTAAAAAGATAGGAGTTCTATTAGACTGATAGTTCAGTGGTATTTCCATATTAACCATTGGTGTTAATCAGTCATGGAATTCATCTTTGCAATCTCAGTCGATACATTTATCTTACAGATGATGAGAATAAAATAGTCAAGTTCATTACTAGTTCTTAATTTCTACTCTGCTACTTGTAATAATTGATTTCTTAGGTGTGTGTACATAAGCTACAATTTAATGATGTTTGTAGCTTTCCCTTGATTTCTAATTTCTTGTAGGCTATATTCATGGTCATGAATGATGCGTGACTGTGAGTGTGGTCTCTAAGCATTAGTAGCAAGAAGTCCATTAAGTGATTAATTGGCTCAAAACGCACAAGTTGCGAGAAAATTGTTCAGACGCAACAGTTCCTTCTCTAATATCACAATACTCCCTATTTGATGGGACTCCTTGAATAAAATTTATATAGAATTGTATTCAATGATAAAAAAAAGTATTCAGTTATATTGGATTTCCAGGTTCAGTGTAGACTGTAGGACTAGAAATTTTGTCCTCTCAGCTACAAGAAAACAGAATCTTCAATTTGTACAATAACTTTTTTCAGACCTAACTACCCAGAAAAACCAAAAAGAAAGAACACAAGAAAATAAAACTCCAACCAAAAGGCTTGAACGGACAGACCTGAAGATAAAGCAGCTGACAGCCGAACCTCTCTTGAACCTTAAATTGGCATTTAGCACAAAGCATGAGTTCTCAGCCCTTTGGCCGAATTTATCGATTTAAAAAATATTAAAAATGAAAAGGGCCTTGAACTTGCACATTGATCAATGAATAGGACATTTTGAATATGTAAGATCTTTAAATGACTAGAGATTTGGTTGGATATTTCTGCTCCGCATGTAAGCTAAAAATTGAGTAGGTAATTCTGCTAGAAGTGCTTGAACTACTGAAATTTCACCACCTGCAATAGGAAGAAGTTTACAAGAGATTGATAAGTTCAAGGTCATTTGATAAAGTCATAATTTGCAAACTGATTACCTACTTTGAACATCCCGAAATGGAACAAACTGTACTATATCACGTGAAGCAACACGTCCAGATGAACTTTCAAGCCTATCTCCTTTGTCTGCATCCAAGATCTGCGACATTGAACAAAAAAACTACATAAGCCCTGAGGTGACATTACATACCACTCATCACAGCTAAACGCCTCAGGCCAAACAATTATAATTTTGAGTAAAGACTAAAGAGCATACACGTTGAATTAAATACCTCCATCTCTTTGAAATCAGCTCCTCCTACGCCAACGATAAGGATTGATAATGGTAGGTCCGATGCTTTAACAAGTGCATCTTTTGTTTCTTGGAGATCCGTCACAACTCCATCCTAGGAGGATACCAATTAGACATTAGCACTAGGAGTGGAAAATGCAAGATGATGCAATTATTTTGGAAGTTCTCAGGAGTTGGAATAGATATTTGTTTGGTGCGCAAGGCAAATATAGAGTTGTATGCATTGTTCTAACATGGATACATTAAAACCATAGTTGTCATTCCCATGTAAGCAGCACAAAGCGACCAACTCCAAAAATTCCCATGCAGTATATTGAATAACATAATATTGTTTAATTTTATTAAACAAAAGTGAAGTTTATACAATATATCTAAAACCCTCCATACACTTCTTATGATATCTTCTTTATGATAGTTATGATGATTATTGTATTTCGCGCTATTATATTTTTCTTTTCCATATATTTACATAATAATTATTAGAGTAAATTACACTACCCTTATAACATCTAATTTTGAATCAGAAAAACATGTAAAATAATTTATACAACAAAATTAATTTTGAAGCCATAAAATTCTCTTTAGAATATCTTAGGGGAAAATCTTGTAAAAACATAAAAATACTTGAAACACTTCAAAAAAACTTCCTCCCACTTCGAATGAAACATAAAAAGTTTTTACAAAACAGTTGAAAGTGAAAGACACAATATGAAAACCCTAGCTCTAGACTCAAACTGTGATCCAGCTCCGACTAACTATGGCACCGCAATTTATCAATCAAAACACACATATAATCATAATAGCAAGTCAATTAGTAGCCTATCGAGATAATTGTTAGTAATGACTCGTAATCACAAATATAAATATTAAAAGCAAAAGATTTCATCAATTTTTGAAGATACAAAGAACTTTGATAATTTAATTCCATCTTCCGAATTTCCATTCAGTATTTTACTAGGGGAATGAAGATCAGGCTCATACCACTGAATAGCAACTCTACAGAAGTATCTTACGAAAATGAATTTGAAACTAATGAGACTAAGATGAAACATAATTGCGTAAAATTTAAAGGTAAAAGATGCAATGTATAAATACATAAAATGCAAAGGTAAAAGACGCAACACCTTTTTGTCTGAGAGCTTTATTGCGTTCAACAAAATAATCAGTGAACATGGGAAATAACTAGTATTCTTGGCAATACTAGTTTTATTACTTATATAATTTATGATCATATATACGTATTCATATATGTATTCTTGGCAAACTAGTACAGGCACATAACTAAATAATATTAATTTTGTAATGACTAGTAGCTTTATTTAGGGACATTACAACCCTCCCCTAGGAGATGCTTAAATTACATTACTCTCCCCTCTTATGTCAAAATATACACTCCCCTCCCCTCTCATGCAAAAAAATATTAGAAAAAATTACACTCCCCTCCCTTGAAAAGAAAAAAGATTGAATTACACTCCCCTCCCCCTCTAATGTTAAAATCTACACTTCCCTTCCTTAATATATTTTTATTTATTTTTAATAGTTTAGCAACGAAAATCTAATGCACACACGACATTGAAAAATTGTGTGAATCCATTTTATTATAATTAAAATTCAAATCATATTTTTCTCTATTTTTGTTTGATATACAATATCATTAACATATAGTTTTGAACATTATAATAAAATACGAAACAATAGAAAATAAATTTTAAAAAATCACTAAAACCATAAAAATATGGGTATTTAAAAATGTATTTTATATTCTATATTCTAAATCAGTAGTTTAATAAATAAATAATCAATTTTTTCTTGTTATTGACATTGAAATTAAAAAGAAACCTATTGTTTTGTCTTGAATAGTGGATCAAAATTAGTAGATATCAAAAAAATATTTATTTATGTAAAAATGGATTAAAATGTAGTATATAAATAATTCTTAGGGGAGGAGATTGTAATCTAAGCATCTCTTAGGAGAGGGGAGTATAATTTATTTTAGGTTTTTATTTTCAAGGGATGAGAGTGTATATTATAACATAATAGGGGAGGGGAGTGTAATTCAAGCTTCTCATAGGGGAGGGGAGTGTAATTTACTCTAATCATTATTCTTCAAAATTAACTATGGAATTGAAAATCAATTTTGAGATATGATCATATGAAGAGTGGGTTGGTAATACAAGTATAATTTCAAAAGGATAAAAATCATTGTATAAATTAAATGAGGGGATTGTTTGGAAAAAGAACTAAAAATTCATTATGTGGAGCAAGGAATCACCAATCCCACCTCTCCAGGGAAGGGATGATTTCTGGTTCTATGGAACAAGACAGAATAGAATCACCTTTCCATGCTTTTTCTTGCGAATAAGCAAAAAACATAAGAATGTTCATGCCATGGAATTGACTCAATCTAAATGGAATTACCATTCCACATCAATTATAAGCAACATACTCTCACAGATAAATAAGCAACGATACAAGAAAAGTGCATATTCTAATTCTTACTGTGATTATCAACAGGACAAAGTATTTTCTTCCACCATTTGCTACAGATTGGCTGGCAATAAGTGCAGCATTATTTATGACAGGTCCAAAAAGTGTTGGTCCTGCAAGAGAAACGTTAAGCAGAGCACTTGTGTATGCCATCATAATTCCTTGAATGCCTTCTACCTGCAAAAGACAGAAACATGTAATTATTAAATTATTTCAATATAGCAACAAAGGCAAGATCATATTTAGCATTTTCACCTCACAGTAAGTATTGCTTCCATTCAAGTTGAAACAATGGGAGACAGGACCATCAATCGGTCGTGCTCCAAATCCCCACGTAGGAAATCGCTTGTCTGAATCATAAAACTGTAACACCTCTCCAACCTCAATAATTGCCTAAAAATATTCGTACAACATGGATCAGTTCAGTAACAAATAAAGTAGTGGAGATTCAAATCAAAAATCATTTCTTACTCTTTGGTATGAATTTGGCCGTCCTGAAGGATCAATATAATGCAAAGAATCTGGAAGGCGTGAATTGCCATTTGAAGCTGGTAAACAACACAAGGTTAACCCAATAAAATGTATAGTACCCTTGTCATCCAATACATAATCATCATGACAGGTTGAAATATAAACCATGTCTTATAAACTATAATGTTCATAAATTATATAATTTCATAATCCAACGAGTGGGAGTTCGGGAAGTAAGGAAGGATAAGGTCAGCCCTATATCAGTGAACAGAGGCAAAAGGGCCGTCAGGAATAGCATTTTGAGGAACCCACAAATGCTCCCTTAAGGTAGACTGGACAAAACCTTACCACGACTCCCCCCCTGCCACGCACACTGGTGCAAACTGGAAACTACACACTAGAAAGGATTGAGAAGTATGAACATTTTACTAATAAGTTAAGAACTAGCTAACTAATAAATTGGATGATGGGGAAGCTGAAATGCTGAATAATAGTAAAAATTATATTGAACTTAAGATTTCCATTCATAATTGTTATCCTCTTTAATAAATAAAAAATACCGTTACATCATAGTCCTACCATCAAAAGACTAATTTTGCAAAACTAATCCTATAATGCAAGGTTAATGAAAAAACTGAAAGAAAAAAAGAAGTCAAATATCTACATTAACTATGAAGGGTCAAAGATCAACAATCCTGTCAGTGCCATATTTCCAAAATATTGAATAAACGGTTTTATTTCATATAAGTTTTCCACGAGATAACAAAGCCAAAGATATTAGCTATGATGAGAATCATAATGATATAAACTAAAAAGGAAAAGCAAGAACAATATTGAAAAACACTAGAACTTCTTATGGATGAATTCTAGTAGCAAGATTGAATATCCTACAACACATATTTAAATCTAATGGGTTTAAATTAACTTAAATTTTACAAAAAGCATCCTAAACTTAAAAAGTTAAAACTCATTTAATACAAATCCAAGATGAGAACAGATTATACAATTTTCATTGGTAATAACAGATCCTAAGATCCAAATCACTAAAAACGAATTCCCCTATTACAATATGACAATCATAGAATATAATTACTTACAACAAACTTAAGGATATATGGAGTACCTGTAAAATCAATGGCCACCATGAAGTTCAATTCAAATCCCCCAGCCAAGTAATCCAGGAAAGTATATTGAATACTTTCAGAAAATTTGTCCACAAATAGCCGGCTTTTTAATACCTTTGCCATAGTTAAATATTATTTCAGGGAAAGATAGAGGAATTCATTATTGAAATAAACATTTAATTTAATATAATAAAACCTTGGTCTGAGAATCATGACCCACGGCAGGAGACAAAAATAAATGTTCTCCTTGGCCACCAGAATAGAGCATCTCCAGCTCCACCAAAGATGTCTGCAGTTTTCTGATAAAATAGGATAAACAACTCTGGTATTCATTTCAGCCAAGAAATAGATTTAAGGGACAAAAGGACAAACAGGCAGAAATTACCCCAACAAATCATGTTTTCCATTGCTATTGAAGTTGTAGCACTCTATTACCAAAGGATTTTCCTGTATGTAATGAAAATGAGATTAGCTTCAACTATGCCGATATGTCTTCACCATAAAGTCCAAAAAATTACCCCAAACAAGAAGATAAAATGATGAAATACAGTAAGGGTAAACTCCATACTTAGGGTGACAATAAATGCAGAAGACCCTCATTGTAACAGTAAGGTTCCTACACTGACTTAGGGGCGATGGGTTCTAATCATAGAAATAAGATCCCCTCACATGGTAAGTCTTGCACACCAGCCACAACAACAACAACCAAGCCTTATCCCACTAAGTGGGGTCGGCTACATGGATCAAATGACGCCATAGTATTCTATCTCTATCATAAACCAAATTTGGATCCAACTCATTGACCTCTAAATCCTTTCTAATGGTTTCTCTAATAGTTTTCCTAGGTCTTCCTCTACCTCTTTTAACTT
>Ga0315913_1002509_pt1 | contig 21571 bp, 16 predicted proteins | sample MpolsnodulesMG_FD_207736 | JGI IMG/M metagenome (GOLD analysis project Ga0315913, IMG submission 207736) | Medicago polymorpha root nodule microbial communities from Los Angeles, California, United States - small nodules | ecosystem: Host-associated > Plants > Roots > Nodule | place: USA... | reverse complement strand
GTTATTCTATGAGCATTTGTTAAAAGACACCAACTAATTTTTATGAAGGTGTCTTTTAGCAAAGTTATAACTAAAAAGTGAAAATCACACCTTGAGGTGTGGGTTGCTAAAAGACACCTTCATGGGCGGCTTCTAGAAAAACCCTATATATATAATCGAGTCATCTCGTGAACCAAACAAGTCGAACTACATATAGCTCAAGTTCGGCTCAATTAGTTGACGAACTTGATTTTTCAGCTCAAGTTCGGCTCAATTAGTTGACGAATTTGATTTTTAGCTCAAGTTCGGCTCATTTGATTCATGAACCAAGTTCGACAAATCAATCATCGAATCGAATTACGAACTTTATTCGAGTTGGTTCGGTTCATTGCCAGCCCTAACTACATAGAAATTGTTTTTGCTATGGGCGTAAGATGTTTTCCTTGATTCTTAAACTTTTATTTATTTATTTATATATTTGGCCTTCAAGCTCCATAATTTAATTGCTTGTCTTAAAAACTTCATCAAATGCATCTTTTTCATCACTTTCTTCATGTTTTCTTGTTCTTGGCCTATAAAATGGAAATCAAACAAAATGCTACTCCCTCCATCTCAAAATTGGTGTCTTTTTAGAGTTTTACACGGTTATTAAGGAAATAATTAGCAATGTTGATATTAATGGTAAAACATGTTTCATTTACTAAAACATCCTTATTAATTTTTTTTTAAGGAAAAACATCCTTATTAATTATAGTTTATGAAGTAATTAGATTATTGAAATACAATAAATAAGAGTATATTAGTGAAAAAATATAATAAATATTGTACTAGTATAGTAAAAGAGACAATTAATTTGAGACAAATAAAAACAATAAAGATGACACCTATTTTAAAACGGAAGATGTAACTTATTTGTTTATTTTTTTTATTAAATATCTATCATTAAATACTTCTTAGAAAATAAGCAAAAAATACAAATATTTGGTGGTCTTAACTTTTTTTTTTTTTTTTTCCGGTCAAGTAGCCTAATGACTATAACTCACACATTTTAAATGTGGAGAAGTAGAGTGTATGAGGTTCGAACTCCAAGTTCTGCATATATTATGTATTTATCTCTACCGATTGAGTTAAGCTCATATGAACAATTTACTTAATGATTTCATTCCAAATATCTATCAATCAGTATGTATATTTATTTTTGAATGTGTTCTTTTTAATAAGCTAAGATCCCATGAATAGTAGTCTATCCGTTCCTTAACAACCGTATCATTTGACTATTCAATATAGATTAACAAAAAATGATATATAAAATAAAAACAATGATGTTTTTTTTTTGAGAGAAACAATGATAATTTTATAAAGGCTTAATTTGACAGTTTTTGTCATTAATAAAATATTTGGTCTAAAGTATGACATTTTATAAATAAATTTTTTAGAAGATTTTCTCATAATTTCATCAAAGTTGTTTTTTTTAGTCAGTCAATGTTGTTTTTTTTCCTCCTCTAAAAATAAAATAAATTCAACAATGTTATTTTTCTATCATCGGATCATATGTAACGTCATTAAAAACATATCACTTCATCATTTTTATTTCCCTTCCAAAAACATGATGGAAGGGTCAAAACAAATTCTAAAACAAATAAATCAAATCCGTAAATTGACGAAAATAGAATACCAAAATTGCAATTAAACCAATTTATGTTAAAGTTCTATGAGTAATTTAGTATCCTTTACTGATAACTGAATGCACATCAACGGCCAGAGGCGAGCATCTGACACTCAGACGCATCAAATAAATATCAGTCACTATGATCATTAAATTTAAAGGCAGTAATGCACATTCAGCCATCCTTTGTTCTTCGTACTCTTATGGTCTAACCTTTCTAATCAGAAATTTACAACCCATCACAAATTCGAATTTGATGATGCAATGCAATCCATCTCCATTAAATGTTGAATTGTATTGTTATGGTTCCACTCTCACTTGCCACGTCATCATTACATGACATCTTTTCATTCATTCCTCCTAACAAATTTCTTTTGACTTTAATTAGTATAGGGTTTTGACTAGACCAGCGGAGCCTATAATTCTTCAGCCCAAAACATTCAACCTTTAATTTAGGCCGATACTTGAATTCAACTTCTCTGAAAAATTGCTAGGCATCTACTAGTATTTGTTCACATACACTTTTGAACTATCGAAAATGTCCTCAATGATAGTTGATTACGCTTTCATACAGGAGTTAACTACTGTTTAGCTGGAATGGTTATTAACTACTTTTCAACCCAAAAATTCATCTTTTATCCTTCTTTATTTCGGATGAAATTATTCATTGTTCTTTCTTAAGAGACTTCATCTTTCCCTCTATTCCCAAGCACAATAAAAACACTCTCAACAATTTGGTCATCATTTTCTACAATCAAGTTTCAGATACCACAATCCAAGGCAAAAAAATATCCACCTCAAATGCCTATAGTTTCTGCAACCCTAGCATCTTCTTGTTGCAGTGGCTATGAGAGATTCTTTATAATCTCTTATAATGAAACTAAATCCTGAGGAAGCATACATATGAAGGCATGATTTCACTTTTATTAGAAAACATAGATGATTTTTCTGGATTGAACAATAGTTAACTACCGTTCCAAAGCAAACGATAGTTAATTGCCTTTTCAAGTATTTTGGATACTTTGAGGTGCCTATTAGCAATTGGTAGGTGTATAAAGAACACTTTTCACAACCTCATGATTAATGCATGTATGACTATAATCATCTATGTCCGACGAGTATACTTTATCCCCTTCCCACCCCCAAATTATATCTCTAATGCACAAACATTTTATCTCTATGAGCATAACTCAGTTGATAACAATTTAAAACAATGCATTGCAATATGTAGGGGCCGAAGTTCAAACATTGAATTTCCCATTTGTTCATTTTAAATGGTGAAATTCTACCCACTAGATTACCTGATAAAAAAAAAAAATCATTAATGTTTTTGATGTGCTCCCGACAATTCAAAACTTTTGACTTTTATTGAATCACACATGTTTTGTCAAAACCAAACATTAAATTTATGTAACACATTTATAATTTGAGAAAGTCTTTTTTTTTTGAAGGGATATAATTCGAGAAAGTCATTTTTTGAGTTTCCGGAAACATAATAGAGTTGGGATAATTTTATTTCTTTAAGATTTTAGGGTATGTTTGGGTTTAACTGAATTTATGGGGGTATGTGCAAAATAAGAGGGGTATGAAGTAAAATATTTCTAATGTACTTATAACTTGTGTTAGGCTCCACTAATTTTAGAGCACATTATTTTTTGGCATTGTATAGTTTTGGTTTTAGAAGAAATTTCTGCATTTAACGAGTTAATTTTGTTTTTTAAGAAGACAGTTTTTGCTTAAAATTGTATGAATACTTTTTGTTGGTTTATAAAGTTAAAAAAGGGACGTGTAGTACGATGATAATTGTTCAAATTCGGGCGAAATTTCCAATGGTTTGGATGGATTTTTAATTCTCATGAAAGTAAATCTAGATCAAAAAACTAAAGTAAATTGATTGGATTTAATCATGTCTCATGATGTATGGTTTTTTGGACATAGTAGCTTGGATTTAATCATCAATCGCATGTAAAAATGTAAACTCAATGGATTAACCAGTAAGTATTTGGAACAGGGTAGCGAAATTATAATTTTGTTGAAGTATAAAATGCTAACATTTGCCAAAACATGTACTCAATGCTTTTTTTTAAAGAAAACTTATTGCATCTGTTTGAATTTGCATGGTTTTGACAAAATTATATATAGCGAGCATTTGTAATTTTATCAAATATTCAGAAAATCCAAAAGGTTTTTTGTTTGATATTTGATGAAAAATAAATATCTTTATCTAGCCCGTAAAACCTAATTCAACGGGCAGTATCGATATTGTTATTAGACACATTTTTTCAAATTTAAACATGAGAGTTGTGTGAATTTCTAGTCCCAACCTTTACTGTATTGTCTATAACAGAAGACTTCTGCATTTCATTAAAAAAATAGATACTAGTACAAAACATTTCCAATAAAATTATGGTTCTTATTAATTACTAAAATAGAATAAAAGAGTATTCCAACTCAATACATACTTTTTTTTTTTAGCATCCATAATCAAGTGATTAGACTCAACGGTTAAAAAGTTCCATTTAAGGACGAATTATTAGGAAAATTTGAATTCAATCTTTAGAGAAAACAATTTTTTACTAAACTTTACTCAATTTGATCATGGGGCTTTAAGCTCATAGTAACCAAGGTTACTTTTTTTTTTGACCGAAGTAAAAAAGAGCACTTTTTATTTTATTTTCATGAAGGAGTAACAAAGAATCAAAGATTACTATCGACGTTAGTGTTAGGAAATAACAGGGCTGAAGAAGAAAAATAAACACAATCATAACACCCGAGTCTAACGTGGAAACTTCAAAACCGCAGAAAAAACCACGACCGTTGTCTAAACCAACAACTAGAGAATTATGACTATGTGAAATTTTTTGCAACACATAGACTTCTCTCACTCTCACCCCAATGTCCCGGTACACCCACACTCTCACAAAGCAAATATTTAAACTAAGTCAGATATAAGCTTAAAGTGCTACTGACTGGTGCATCTAAAAACAAAGAAACTAGGTTCAATATATAGCTTTGGTCTTCCCCTTGCTTCACTAAACTAAGCGATGTGAGACATAATCACCAATAACTAATATTTTCTAACCTCCTTCTTTATTCAAGAAACTTGACAATGAAACCCAACGGTTAAAACCAACATGTATGCAATATTACATTGTTTTTTGAGGCAAAGCATGCATAGCAGCATATGTACATCATACATTATAAACAAGAACATCATGCATGAGCTTCTAGATTCTAGTGTTCCCTACACAGCACACACATGATTAATTGCCTTGGCCTACCCTAAAAAATACCGACTTAGAAATACAATTCAAAATTCAAAACTGAACCACCCCACTGTCCCTAGTGACGACTTCACATACGTGTTTACAAGTTCAAACACTAGGAAACTAGAAAAAAAATTCATAAAAAATAAAGGGCATTTAATAAAACGTCATACACAAATTAAATAAAATTAATTTCTCTATATCAAAGTCCAAGCAGCACATATGTCATATCAATATTGAATTAATTGTTCTTTTTACAAACATGGACTATCAATCGTGCCAAAGGGTCGTTACATGTGATAACTATGGTCTAGATCTTGATCTTGATCAGATAAATGGATCAGTTGAAATTTGTGATCTCACCTTATTTTACTAATTCAACCAAACCTAAATCCAATTTTCTAATCTTCTTTCTCTCTCTTTTTTCTATCATTTGAGGAAGGAAATAAACACACACTGTTACTTAGAACAAAAATAATACCAATAGCAAAATGGGCACCCCTTTCTATGAATTCAAAAAACAAGCTTCTTTCTTCCTTAAAGAGAAAATCAAGACTGCTAGATTAGCTCTAACAGATGTCACGCCTGCAGAATTGTGAGCTTGTTATTTTTATTTGTATAATCATAAGATTTTGATTTGTTTTAAATCTTGATTACACTTCAAATTATAATTTTATTATATATCCAAAACTATAGCTCTGGGATTTCTAATATATATACTTCTTTTTTTCCTTTGTGTTTTTACTCTTTGAAGAATGATAGAAGAGGCTACTAATGGAAATCCATGGGCGCCAACTACTGTAACCCTCAGATCAATTTCAAAGGCTGCTTTTGAGCTAGATGATTATAGGAGGATTATAGAGATTCTACATAAAAGGTATTTCTACACCCCCTCATTTTTTAACTTAGCATGTTCATCATTTCCAAGGTTTTAAATTGCGGTCGCAGTTGCATCGCAATCTTGGTATTGAGAAAGTTGCAATAGAATTCGACATACGTGGTCTCAATCAACAACATAAAAAATAATTTTGTCATGGCCTAGATTGCGATCGCATACCTTCATTTAAAACCATGATCACTTCTTTGTTAATAAATGAATCATGACGGATTAAGAACTGATACAATTCAAAAACAGATTGGCTAAATTTGAAAAGAAGAATTGGAGGGCCTCTTACAATTCCTTGATTGTGCTTGAGCATTTGTTGACCCATGGACCAGAAAGTGTAGCAGAGGAATTTCAGAGTGACAAAGATGTTATTGACCAGCTGAAAGGTTTCCAATATATTGATGAGAACGGGTAAGTATTTTACCTTTTTCCCGATTCAATTTTTATAGTACAAAGTGATTAAGATCAAGTGGTTAATGCGTTTCAATTAAAATCAAGTTGTTCCGGAAAACCCTAGTTTAAATCATGACCAGAACAATTTTTTACAAGACTTTACTTACTTTGCGACCAGACTCCAGATTATCAGGCCCTTTTGTCCTATAAAGGAGGGTTAAAACCAAAAAATTGTTTACCTAAAAAATTTGGTCATTGAATTTCTTCCGGTTGATACAAAGATATTATGAAAATTTGCAGGTTCAATTGGGGCCTAACTGTGAGAAAGAAATCAGAGAGAGTAATGAAACTGTTGGAAGAAGGAAACCTTCTCAAGGAAGAAAGAAACCAATGTAGAAGGTTATCAAGAGGTATTCAAGGTTTTGGAAGTTTCACTCAAAGATCAACTCCAACACAAGCCGTTCTTCGCGAGAAATCATTGCCAACCACATTCGGTAGATGTAATTCCGACTCAAACAACTACGAAGATCAGGAAAATAAGTCATCTTTCTCAACCTTCGGTAGTATGAAAACCATGATATACAAAGATGATGATATTGGCAACAATGAATTGCTTCAAAAATCTGAATCAAGTTCTAAAGAAAATATGGAACCTAGTAAGGAGGTGTGGAACTTGGATGGAGAGTCAGAATCACTTTTGGATTGCGGAGAAGACGATTCTTCTAGGCTTGGGAGGTTCAAAATAGAAGATGATCACCCCTTTAATTCAACAACAGAAATGAATAGTACTGCTTCCTTGCTTTCTGCTAGAGATGGAATACTACAAGGGTGTTGATGCAATTTTGATTTGAGTTACTTTAACAAGTTATTTTCAAATATTGTACATGAAATCATGTATGTGGTTTATCATCATTATGTTTTTGGTAGAACTTCCCTTCGATGGTCACAGTTTTTTTTTTTGCTGAACTATGAAAATAGATATTGGTATGTAAACCTCTATTTATGCTCTGTAGGGACTGTCTTACACCAATTTAAGTGGAAAGTAGAAATCTATATTAATCAAGACCTGGGAATCTTGAAGCATGAGTACTCCAAACATGGAAAAGCACCGGTACCAGGTACGCACCTGTACTGGGTACGCGTATGGTACTCGTAATTTAGTATTGAACGGTGCCTATTTTTACTTAGTTATTTCGTCGTCGTTGGTGCAACAAAAACGTACGGGCGTTGAAAAAATAACCAAAATTATCTTGCTTTTGATGAAAATAGTAGAGGGGATGCACAAAAAAAATTATACTCTCTAGCAACATGATGATAGAAGTGTACTAATTCACTTGAAAAATCTTTTTTTTTTCTTATGTTTTATATCAACGTACCCGTACCTTCATTTTTTAAAATTTACCGTATTACGTACCGGTACCCGTATCGGTATCAGGTACCGTACCCGTACCTATGCATCATAGCTGGGAATGCATAAGGGTATACAATGAACACAAAGGAGCACTCTCCTTTCATCTGGATTAACTAGTCATGAAAATCAATTATTCAAAGCTATCCTCAAACAAAGGCTATTTAAGGACTTGATATGAGGACTTGATATGAATGTCCTCGTGAGCCGATCTCAGTTGGTAGGAACGATGCATAATATATGTAAGATATGTGGTTCAAATCCCAGCCACCACAAAAAAAAAAGACTTGATATGAATAACCAAACTAACAACCGAACTTAACAACTATCTAACAAACTAATTCATTAGTTTCTCTAATTAATCCTTTTTTCTATACCTTAACATTACATTTTACTATTTCAGCAAATCACGTGTTACAAGATCCAAAGTATCAATGTTCATTTCAAGATCACCAGTTGCAATTCTGACTTTTTAATAAACCAATGAGGACATATCTGATTGACATAGGAATGCATAAACTATCGAATAGAATTAAAAGGATTACTTGTGTCTAATTAACGTGTTCTAATTCTTAAATGTCTTGTAAACAGAATCAACATCAACAATAGACAAGTTTCCAAAACTAAAGTATTTATATAATCTCATGTCAATTCAAGATGATGAATGCGAAAGCGTACCTGAACGAAATCCATGTTATCTTGATGAATTGAGGTGCAAAGGTATGAAGTAGTGATCTTCCAAAAGTTATGAAGTAGTGATCTTTCAATTATAAATTTTATAGGTTTACCTTATTTTCTCCTCTAATGGGATGAAGAGAATTAAATTTTCTTATCAACAATTGGACACCATAACTATTATAAGAATCTCATGACAGTCCAACTTCTATGATGTTTTGTTTTATTTATGTTGACGGAAGCTGAATTTAGCCGAGGTTGCCTCAGATTCATCTACTGTGATTCTCTTGTCTCAAGAGATTGACGTTGAGGGAGGAACTCTGTCTTCCAGTTGTGGGTTCCCTAACTATTCTTGTCGAGCATTATGCACTATTGTTTTTGAGTTACACTAAGAAATTCATACATAATTCGGTGAAAGTCAACCTCACCATAGCTCAAAAAGTTGTTCTTTACACCAAATCGGAAAGCGAGCTTATTTGCGAAAGTACAAAGATGTGATTGTGGGGCATGCAAAGAGAGATGCACTTATTGATTACAATCTCTTTTCTCTAATCACATAGTCAGTGACATTTTGTGCCAAATTAATTCATTGTTCACCGTGTTTAATGTACATGAGTATAAAACTAAGATTTGCAAAAGAAGAAGGAAACATAAAGCTGCATAAGTTTATTCATGACTTGCCAAGAGGAATTGTTACACCTTTTATAGGTAGGGTTGATCTAAACCTAGACCCTTGACAATATATGGGCTTAACCCGATACACAAAGAAGATAAAAACTAAAGATAGTTATTGGGCTTAGCATCCAGATTGTAGACATAGTCTTCTAGTTTCTTGGGCTTGCGGGTTGTCCTTATAGGTCGGGTCTGACCCATGCTATCATTGCCCCATTCTTGGAAGAGAACCTTGTCCTCAAGGTTCATGCATCCACGTGGTGAAAGCGTATTGGCGCCCTGGTCGGTGAGGAAGGGTCCAATTAAAGCAGCAGTTGTATGGGCATGAATCATAGAGCCATTGGATGGTGACGATGGAGCTTCAGGTTCACCGTTTTGAATGGAGGGCTGAGATGGAGCGTTGGTGTGATGGCTCAAATCTCGAGTCACGTGGGTGGGAGAGAGAGGAACTGAATTAGCTTGGGGTGAGTAAAGAGTCTTAACTCTTTCATTTCCCCACTTAGAACTCTTCTCATGTTCTTTCTCTTCCTCTGATGACGCCATAATCTTATTTTTCTCTTTTTGGGTATCACCCTTTTCTTCAAGCAGGACAAATCCTTGTTCATCTTTGAACTTGAAAACCTCGCTGTCTTTGTTGTGATTGTCTTTCCTTCCGCCAGTCTAGGTTTGTGTGGTGTGGATCTAGTCTTGTGGAGTGGAAGATTTTTGAATGATGGAAGGTGGTTGATTTGGTGATGGAGAGTCATCAAAGAACTGAGGAAGAGGTTTGAAGTGTGAGGAAGGGTCAGATCCGAAATATTGCCGAAGTTGAGAGACATGCACCATGGGATGAATTCTGGAAGAAGACGACAGATCCAACTCATAGGCGACCGCTTCGATCCGGTGAACAGACCGAAATAGCGCTTGGTTAGTTTTTGAGAAGTTCTTTTGGCGACTGTTTGTTGTTGGTATGGTTGAAGACGGAGGAGAACCATGTAACCGGTTTGAAAGGTAACGTCCATCCTGTGCTTGTTAGCTTGATTTTCCATCCTTTGTCTGGTTTTGGTCAAGTTTTCTTTCAGGTTATGTAAGATCTCTTGTTTTTGTTGTAGAATGGAATCCAGTGAGGACATCAGCAAGTGTTGGTGGAGGGCGACCGTATAGAGCCTGAAAAGGAGTCATTTGTATTGACCTGTGGAAGGTTGAGTTGTGCCAGTATTCAGCGAGATGGAGGAATTTGAACCACTGACGTGGATGATCGCTCGTGAAACAACGCAGATACGCCTCTAAACAGCGGTTGAGGACCTCAGTCTGGCCGTCTGTCTCAGGGTGATAGGCAGAGCTGTATTGTAAGGTGGTTCCCTGGACACACAAAAGCTCCTTCTAGAAATGGCTTAAAAAAAGAGGGTTTCTATCAGAGGTAATGGACTTGGGTATGCCATGAAGACGACAAATCTCCACAGAGAATCGATTAGCTAGGTTTTGTGCTATATATTTGGTGGGAAGGGCAATGAAGTGGGCATATTTTGTCAAATAGTCATAGATGACCCAGAATACTGTATGGTCGAAGGAATTTGGAAGGTGAGTCACAAAATCCATTGTTAATTCGTCCCACACTTTGTCCGGTATTGGTAAGGGTTGTAATAAGCCTCTTTTTTTTTCTGGGTTAGATAATTGTTTTGCTGGCAAGTGGTGCAGTGTTGGATGAATTTTTTTGTGTCTTTGTAAATTCCTGGCCAGGTGAAAGATGCAGCAATGCGAGCAAGGGTGGGTTTAAGGCTTGAGTGGCCAGAAAGAGGTGTTGCGTGGAATTCTTGGATGAGTTTTTGCCTGAGGTCAGCTACGTCGGGAACGAAGAGTCTGCCCTTGAGGTATAGTAATCCCTTCTTGAATTCGTAGGTGTTTGAATTGTTTTCTGTTGTTGTGTATTTTGTGATTAATTCTGCACATGTTGGATGACTGAAGTAAAACTCTTTGAGGTGTTGGATGATGGCTGGAATTGGAGTGGATAGAGCTGACAACAGGGTTGGTGAATCATTAGGAGAGAAAGATCTGCTCAAAGTATCAGCCACTTGGTTGTTCTTACCAGGTTTGTATAAGATTTGAAAGTCAAAACCTTGTAACTTAAATGCCCACTTCTTGTTCAGAAGTCTGAATAGTTTGTTCCAGTATATTTCTTAGACTTTTCTGATCTGTGTAGATGATGAATTTTCTTCCCAGAAGATACTGACGCCACTTCTTAATGGATTCAGTGATGGCATACATCTCTCTGACGTATGTGGAAGCTGCTTGCATTCAAGGACACATCTTCTTGCTGAAGTATGCAAGGGGGTGAGCATTTTGAGTGAGGACAACACCAATGGCAACAGCGGAAGCGTCGGTCTCCACTACAAATTCTTTTGATAAATCCGGAAGTGTTAACACCGGAACAGTTGTGATTGTAGTTTTTAATGCTGTAAAGGCTGAGTCAGCCTCTGAACTCCATGTAAAAGTAGTAGAACGAAGTAAATCGGTGAGAGGAGCGGCGAGAGATGCATATTGACGGACAAATCGTCTATAAATTCCGGTGAGACCGAGAAACCCACAAAGAGATGTGAGAGAGTGCGGTCTTGGCTAGTCCAACACTGCCTGAACCTTTTCTGGGACTGGTGCCATGCCTTGCGCAGAGATGATATGACCTAGATATTGAACCGAAGATATTGCAAACACACACTTAGATAACTTGGCAAAATAACAATTCAAATGAAGTAAGTCTAAAACCGTTCGTAAATGAACTAAATGATTTGATAAACAACGACTGTAGATTATAATATCGTCAAAGAAAACTAAAACAAACCGTCGTAAATAAGGTCTAAGAAGATCATTCATGGCTGATTGAGAAGTTGAAGGTGCGTTGGACAACCCAAAAGGTATCACTAAAAATTCATAGTGGCCTTCGAACGTTCTGAATGCAGTCTTATGAGTGTCTTCTTTTGCAACCCTAATTTGATGGTAGCCAGAGCGCAAATCTATCTTGATAAAAACGTTTGATGAACCCAATTCATCAAGTAATTCGTCAATGGTGGGAATGGGGACGAATTAAGTAATTCATCAAGTAAAACGTTAGTGACTGCATTAAGGGCTCGGTAGTCTACACAAAATCTCCAAGTTCCATCTTTTTTTCGAACCAATAGGACAGGGGACGAATAGGGGCTGGTACTAGGAATTATGGTCCCTTCGCGTAACATATCATGGATTAAGGTTGTCATGGTGTCTTTTTAGGCGTGTGGGTAACGGTAGGGTCTGACATTGATTGGGGATGTGTTAGGTAGTAAAGGGATTCGGTGGTCATGAGGTCGGATAGGAGGTAATCCTTGTGGTTCATGGAAAACAGTGTGATAGGTTTGGATGATTTTTTGAACGGATGGAGGAGTGGATTTTGGGGTTGTTAGTGATTTGGAAAAATTTTCAGGGACAATTGTGTTAGGACTGGTGGGTAATATAGTGAGGAGGTGTAGGGATGCAATGGAGTCTTGGTGAAGTAGTTGACAAAACTGGTGGAGTGTAGTGTGTGTAGGAGACGTTGGGGGGTCACCTTGTAGAGTAATGGTTTGGTTTCCATGTGAAAAGGAAATGGAAGGAATACAGAAATCAGCCTGTAGGGGTCCAAGTGTGCGTAACCATTCCATACCTAGAACGACATCAGTGCCCACAATAGGAAAAAGGTAGAAGGGTAGGAAAAACATAATATCTTGTAAATTAATCGCAACATCGTGGCAAATGCCTTGGCAGTGTAAGTGAGAGCTGTTACCTACCATGACGGAGAATTACGATATAGCGGTGGTAAGTAACTGGAGATGATTTGTAATTCTAGGTTGTAGAATATTATGCGTGCTTCCTGTGTCTATCAGGACAATAACAGGCAGGCCTTGGATGAATCCTTTGAACTTGAGTGTTTGTGGAGAGAATTGTCCACTGACAGCGTGCAGAGACAACTGAAAATAAGTCTCTGGATTGTCCACCTCTAATAATTCATCCTCCCCTGGTGGTTGTTGTTCATCTTCGAGGCTGGGAACTTCATCTTCTATGAGAAGTAAGAGGAACCGGCAGGAGGAGCACTTATGGCCCGCAATGAATTTTTCATCGCAATTGTAACAAAGCCCTAGGGCACGCCTTTCTTGAAGCTGAGCGGCGGTGAGACGGTGAATGGGTAGTTTAGTTGGCGTTTGTGGTGGTGGTGGTCGGCTAGTGCTTGCAGTTGTGGTGGTGGAAGTAGGTGGCGTTTTTGTGAGGTTAGGAAAAGTTTTGTTAAAAGTGGTTTGGGGTGAGAAGGGAAAAGAACGTTGTGGTTTTGGTTTGGAGTCTTTTAGTTTAGCTTCTATGAGCTTTTCAAGGCCGATGGCTTGAGAGATGGAGACAAGTTTTTGTATTGCGAGTTCGTTTCGAATATCAGGAATTAGGTCCGAAATGAAACAGTTTAGGATAGCATCCACTAGAAGGCCAAGGACACGGTTGCCAAGTTTTTCAACTGTGCCTGATATTCTAAAACAGATCCAACTTGTCTCAACTTGAATAATTCGGCCTGATGGAATAAAGAACAATCACGAAGTCTCAACATAATGTATTGGAATAATTCGGCATGTTTCAATACTCTATTTGCATGTTTTATTCCAATACATTATGTTCATCTTTGATACTGAACATGCGCCTTAATGACACATGTTGACATTTTCTTTTTTGAAACATGTAATCCGTCACACTTTTTTTTTTGTTTGAAATTTCTAATCCATTAAATTTGAGATAAAAATCACCGGTAGATACGATTTGATGACTAAGTGGTGAATACATAGATTCCTTTTCACCCTTAAAGAGGGCATAAGGCAAGGGTTGAGTGGGTTGAAAATCTGAAATATATGCGAGATATTGTTCATGATTGTAGAATTTGTAATAGGGTAGGGGGACATGATGATCTCATTTGGGATGCAAAATCATTAAGCATGAGCGCGGCGTGGAATGCTTAGCAACTATGTTTGGTTTATTTACTTTTCCATATTCGTGGCCCATGCTATATCCCACATTGTCACGCCCTTTTCCATCTAATTTTTAGCTGCTAACACACAAATCTCATGCAATATATGCCCTAAGTGGACATTTTAAAGATTCACATAGTAATTACTAGTATGTCTCAAAGGTTGTGTATTCAAATTTTTAAAAGCACAAAATTTATTTTTTTCAATGTTAAACTTCTACTTTTGAATGTGTTGTTAGACACATATTAGCAAAACCCTAATTTATTAGGTTATGATATTGATACAAATTATTTAATTGCCCATATAATCGAAGAAAATGGTCTGACCCTCTTTAGTGGCCCACACCATAGTTTGATTAACAATCTTAGAAATTGGAAAAATGAATCGTACTAGCTAGCTACGGGAATTGAATGAGGAAACCATACACTCCTTCCAGTTGCATGTGCTTTTTCTACCCCATGTCCATCATGTTATAACTCTCATTATTATCTCATTGACTTTGGCTTTGACTACGCATCAAAGCTCTGGCTCAAACTACGTGAATTGAAACAAACGGCGAAAGTACTAAAAAAAACAAGTAGCACGTGAAAATTTAAGATGAGGACGTACTCCTACACCATTAGCTTGACGCTTGGCCTAGTTTTGATTCTTGTAGACGCAAAGCTTGATGGGAAGCGAAAATAGACGGAGTTGTAGAAAAGAGATTTGGCTCCTCTTAAGTGAGTTATTAGTAAATGGAGAAAATCAATAATTGTTTTAATCTAAGTCAACTACGATGCGTTTTTAAAATATTTGATTGTTTTGAGTATTTAGTATTTACAAAATACTCCGTCTTGATTCTCAAGCAATTTGAGACTTTGTGTTATCGTGTAATAGTAGTCAACCGTCAAGGTCGAGGGGTTAGATGGGCTAAAGGGCCAGCTAGCCCTACGTGTACATTATGCATTCTTTCCGACGTGTAATGTTTCAACCTCAATTATGTGACACATCTTCCTTGAGATATTGTTGGCTTTGAATCTTTTTGTGAGTCATCTTTGATTTTGTTCTTTAAATCAAGGTATCTCGATGTGTTGAAGAGTATGTCCGTTTATTTAAACTGCCCTTAGTATCGATTCTCAAAGAGTTAAGACTTTTGGTGTATCAGAAAAATAATTAATGTTCAAATACGTTTGTGATTGATTTTTTTTTTTTATCTTAATAGTCCAAATTTTTGGAGAAGATGTCTTAGTAATGCATAGTTAACCGAGAGCTAATCAAAATCTAGTAATTGATTTTCAAATGAGATATTGAACTCAGAAGCTCTCCATTATTCGACTTTATAACTCAAGCTCATTAAACACTTATAAATATGTATAATATCTACCACTAATTTAGATGAATCAGATCCGTTGATCAATAGATGGTAAAGGGTCCGTTTGTTATAGTTTTTTTTTAAATAGATTTTTATAGTGTAATATGTTTTTGTTATAATTTTTTTAACAAAAATTTTCAAGGAAAACTTCAAATGAAAAGTTTGTTCGAATAGCTTATCTTAAAATGTCATTCAAAGTATTTCATCATTTTGTTATGTTTTTTTTTTTGGATACTAAAATTTTGAAAAAATCTCTAAAAAAAACTATTTCAAATAGCTTTTCATAAAAATAATTTTTGAAAAATGCCATTTTAAAAAAATATATGATTTTTACTATGTAAAATCTCGAACAATGAATAATTAAATTAGTCAATGTCAAAATCTCTTTTTTAACTTATACTAATTTAATTTGAAATAACTTCTACTATTTTTGAGTAAATTTTCAAAAAATCTATTTTTAAAATACAAAGAAAAATCTATTTTTTTAAATCTAAAACAAACGAGTCCAAAATTGAAAGTCTAGTTGAGGTTTAACAGACGAAAAGGTCACTCATGAAGTGATCCTCATTTAAAATTACTTTCAAAATTCATATTAGAAAGACATTTATTATTATCAACAGAAAAATATCATGTGGTGAATTCCATGTCCTCCACCTATATGTATAATGACTGTGTCGTCAATATCAATATGAGGAGGTACTGAGTATTATTACGAGCAAAGGATCGAACGAGCAAAAATACAAACACAACATGCAGTTTGTACAATTAATTGGAACTAAGGGCTTTGATCACATTAATTCATTTTAACTCAATTTCCATAAATATGTATATCTCCCAAAAAACGAAACTTACATAGTCACATAACTTCGTGATTGTTCTTTGTTTAAATAAGGGAATCCGAAGTTCAACCGAATTCCATGTATTGCCTTGGCAACAAAAAACATCAGGTACTGCCGGCAGTAGGACCCATATGTGAAATCCACATGCTATAATTCGTTATAGCCAAAGCATGCTTATGTTTGATATGCTAGTACTGTTTTGTTTAACTGTTTACTGTGTGATGTGGTGGCACACAGGTCACCATGTAAAGCTTGATGTCGTGGCACTGATTCTTCAGGAGGCACACTGGTCACCTATGTTTCCATTATGAATGGGTGATAGAACCAACTATCTCTTGGGACGATAGTTTGTTGGGAACGGGGTCGTATTTGGATGTTTTTAAACGGGGTTTTGAGTTCTTTTTTGATCTTGCGTCTTTGCTCTTGGGGAGTAGGATTGGTTCATCTCCCCTTGAGGCTGACTCTACTTATGGTTTCTAGTTTGACCTTGGTTTGTGTGTGAGGTGTTCCCCAACCAATTGGTGGTAAGGGATTGGTGTTTTTTTTGTTGTCTTTTCTTTTCCCTCGGTGCTTTTTCGTGTTTTGTCTTCAAAACAAAATTAGACAAAACACCAAAAAAAAGAAAAGACAACCAAAAAACATCCAACCCCTACCACCAATCGGTTGGAGAACATTCTACACCCTAACTAAGGACATATTAGAAACCCTCCATCAAAATAGTCGACACCAAGGAGAGATGGATCAAACCTACTACCCCAAAAACCGAGACACAAGATCAAAGAACGAACTTAGGACCCTGTCTAAAAACATCCAAATACGGCTCCTCCTCAACAGACTAACAGTCTCTTAAGTTATTAGTTTTAAATAATAAATATGAATGATTATTTGGTCCCAATAAAAAGATGCACACTTGCTAGCGCATCTTAATGTTTTTTTAGGTAAATGTAAATTAGCCGCAGTATATATATTGTCATTAAAAAATAAAAGACACAAAGCATGATGGAAAGTGAAAATAGATGGAGCTGTAGGAAAGAGATTTGGCTCCTATTGGTAAATGGAGAAAATCAGTAATTGTTTTAACCTAAGTCTTAATTCTCATGCAATATATGATACTTTGTGGTTTCTTGGAATAGTAGCTATACCTCGAGGTTAAGGTGCTAGAGGGCCGGCTAGCCTCAGGTGTGTTATTAAGCATTCTTTTTAGGGCACCAATGTTTCAACCTCAATTATGTGACACACCTTTTTTGAGATATGATCTGCATTGAATCTTGTGTGAATGACCTCAATTTTGTGCTTAGTTAAAAGGTATTTCATGTATTAAAGGGTGTGAGCATTTGTAATTTATAAATTATCTTTTCTTTTTTGAAAAGGTCAAAATGGAGTATATATTAATTAAACTAAAGAAATCCTTCCACCACAAGGTGTATAAGAAAGGACTTAAAAGAGTTACAAAATTACATCACAAGGAATGAGAGGACTACAAAGAAAGAAAGGGAGAAATTAAGAAATTATAAACAAACAATGAAAATGATTAAGCCTTCAAAAATAACAATCAAAATCGAATGTATTGTATTTCGATTTCAGCCATCATCACATAATGTTCTAAGATCCTCCTCCTTTCCTTGGAATATACGCTCATTTCTTTCCTTCCAAATTATCCAGACAAAGAAAGCCAAATAATGTTGATTAAATGTTTAAAGAATGAAAAGGCCACTCATGATGTGGTCCTCATTTTAATTTACTTTCAAAATTCATATTAAAAATATTTATCATTAATTATCATTATCAACAGAAAATTATCATGTGTTAGGAGATGTGGTGAATTCCATGTCCTCCACTTATATGTACAATGAATGTGTCGTCAATATCAATATGAGGAGGTAGTGAGTATTATGAGCAAATGATTGAACCAGCCAAAATACAAACACAACATGCAGTTTGTAGTTTTGTACAATTAATTGGAACTAAGCCCTTTTATCACATTAATTCATTTTAACTCAATTTCGATTGATATATATATATATATATATATATATATCTCCCAAAAAACGAAACTCACCTAGTCATATACCTTAGTGATTGTTCTTTGCTTAAATAAGGGAATCCGAAGTTCCACCGAAATCCAAGCATTGCCTTTGCACAAAGAAAAAACATCCAGGTACTGTCGGCAGTAGGACCCTATTGAGAATTTGTGAAATCCACATGCTATAATTCGCTATAGCAAAAGCATGGTTATATTTGATACGTGGGTAGTGGGGTGTGGAAGGGTTTTACATTCTCCGTTTCCATACTCGATTCTTGTATATTTACCGTCATCCTACTCATATTCAAGGGGGTGAAAAATTGAACCACATCACTGTCTTCGACGGATTCGGGTATCTCCGCCACATCCCGTCCCTGCATTGAATAATTTTTTTAAATAAACAATGGAAGTTTTTTTGCAACCCCTAGAGAAATGTTGTAATGCATTATCCAGCAATATATCTGCTTTAACATTTGTTAGACCGATTGATTTAGTTGCTCTTTTAAATATCAATGATAGTTTTTATAACACGACAATTATCAAACAAAATAACATGGCATATCAACATAAAGTAATTTTCTGCTTTCGAGACGGGTTTAAGTATATGGGTTCGGGGTGGATAACTATATACCTGTTACTCGTCTCATACCCGTATTTTGAAATCGGGGAAAACTCAAATCCATACCCAGTGAAAACGGGGAAAACCTGTCAAATTAAGTTTGATTCAGACGGATAACCACATGTATGAGTTTTGTTACCATGCCTAATGTAGGTACTGTTTTGTTTGATTTTTATTTTTTTAAAATGCGTACCTATGTAGTTCACTTATCTGGAAAAAATTATGTCTAGTTTTTATTATTTAACCATTAAAGTATTTTATATCAAAAAAAGTAATCTTATCTTAATTATCACAAAAATAAAAAAGGGAGAATAAGATCCATGGTTCGACTATGAAGAAAAGTGCAAACACCACAATTGATAAATATAAAGGGATAATAAGATCTATGGGTGGACTAAGAATACGGCACTATCAATTTTCAAGAGAGAAATAAAAAGTTGCATCTCATATAGACATAAAAAAGTCAATGGCAGACCCTTACCATTTATTTAAGATTAATAGTCAGGACTGAACTAAAGTTCAATCCTAAAGTAGTCTCTGTGAGCTTAGCTCATTTGGTAAGAAATAATATATAATATATATAAGGATTGAGATTCGAATCACGTACACACAATTTATTCACCTTTAAGGTAAATTTCTCTAGCCGTTAGACTATTTGACAAAAAAAAACTCAATCCTAAAGTAAAAGGTTCAACGAGGCGCACAAGTCCAGTTACATATCTTTACGCTAGCGACGATGTGTGGAATAGAGAAAAGGGATACGAAATCAGTTTGGGCCCTCCAACTATGATTCAACAGCCAACCGATGCACCGTAAAGGGTGAAACCGCCTAACTGATGTGCTTATGTGGCACTCTCTACAACCTACAAAAGAAGCAAACCACTAAAAAAATGGCGCACACTCGCAGCGGCGGAGCTAGGAAAAAAATCCTTGGGTGGGTCACCAAAATTAGTAATAATAATGATTATAAAGCCAGTTTTATTTGCAAATAAAGGAGCAGCAATCTTCTGACAACCATGGGAGCGGTGTGTATATATCAATTAATAACATACTCGTATATTCAAAAGACAAAATTCTAGAGCGGATGAATACATAATACCTTAAACCCTTTGTACTTAAGTAAAATTAAAGTCAAAACCAGCAACTTAGGTAAATAAAATAGGAATATGAAGTAGTATAAAGTCCGCTGAAGCTTGCATGAGAAAGGACAAGGTGGGCCAACATGTAAATTGTTTAAAAGTCAGGGGTGTTTTCATATTTTTCTCCATAGAAAAAAAAAACTTATTTTTTGGGGGTGGGCCGTGGCCCACCTTGGTCTATATGGTGCTCCTCCACTGCACACTCGCATTCCGAGAAAAACATCAAAGCTCTTTGAAACCTCATTGACTTGAGTGTTGAAGTATCTTTGCAGGTACACCACCCCACTCATGTGAAGAACAGTTGTATTCTGCTACGTCGCACCAGCCAACTTCGATCGTCACTTTTGATTGTCAATAAATCAGTGGCGTAGTCTGCAAAAACACTATTTTTGTGAAATTCCTCATTCTTTTCATCCTTCATATCACCAACGATGGTTAGAAAACAGTCAAAATATACCACAAGAACCAAATCTAGGATGTCAGCAAATGTGGCAGCTCAATGACATCCTCCTTGCGGGAGTGTCGTGGCATCAACAATATCACTTTGAACTGAATCTTCAATTGAAAGGCGAAATGAACTAAGATAACTTGTCGTGTGTTGTTCATCAACAAAATACTGGAACAATTATGGCCAATAACATGCTTCAGAATAAGACCCTATAACCTTCGGGAACTCTTCGCCATAATTGTAATGATTGACAGAGGACCATTATTACCTATGACAGCCATCATGTGATTGATGAAGCGAAAGATCGATGAATTAAATGTAGTTAAAGAAGACCCTTGCCCAACCTATCCGATCGATGGAGGCCCCAATGGACCTCCCCTAAACCTTCACAATAAGGATTACACCATTAGAAGTAAAAGAACTCATTTGAAGGACATTCTACCCATATATTTTTTTCTTGTAGGGGATTTTTAAGGCACCTTTGATGTTCCTTTATTTGTACATTATTATACTTTTTAGGTATATATATGTATGTATGTATATGAATCCTAATCCTAAATCCTAATCCTCAACGTTGCAAATATGGATCCCTGAGACCCAAAACAAAAACAGAGAATGAAGCGTCTAAAATGGGAACCCTAATCCTAATTTAAAAGGAGATGATATTCACATTGAGTTTCCAACCTGACTCAAATGGAACCACTAGTAGAAAGAAAACATAGAAACAATCAGTGGTGAAATATGCTAAAACAATCATTAAACTAAGCCAAATTATAGTGTACCATAACGTGCCGACAACTGCTAGTTTCCTCAATTAATTATCTCCTGGACAATATTAAAAGTAAAATATATTCACAAAAAATAAGTTTTCAAACGGTAGTAATAATTTTCAATAATAAAACTTTTTACTTTATGTATTTTAGCTAAAAGTCAATCAACAACTTTATGTTTTCATAAATAATAAAATAATTAAATATCGATTGATCTAATTTATAGAGATTCAACATATTTCTCACAAAGAATACGAGTTTAAATTCAACACACAACTTAATGGTTTAGGTTGGGACAATGGGTATTATATGAAGAGGCGTCTAATATCTTCTATAACGACATTTTTTTGTTTTGTGTTAGACAAAATTTAGATTTGGAAAGGAACGTCCCTATACAAAGTCAGGAAGAACCATTCATTATTATGTATAAACTACTAACTCCATATTTA
>Ga0315913_1002508_pt1 | contig 21572 bp, 5 predicted proteins | sample MpolsnodulesMG_FD_207736 | JGI IMG/M metagenome (GOLD analysis project Ga0315913, IMG submission 207736) | Medicago polymorpha root nodule microbial communities from Los Angeles, California, United States - small nodules | ecosystem: Host-associated > Plants > Roots > Nodule | place: USA... | reverse complement strand
CAGTGCCTTGAGTCATTTTCCTGCAAAATTAGGTAAAGTAAGATAGATAAAGCGTGAATGGATAAAATTCAATTAACTCTCGGCTTTTTCCTTGATAACTTGCAAAACAAGTTACAAAAAGTGCCATAAATCTTCATTAGAATTACTATTTCTTGGCACTTATCACAAAACAATAGTTATAACCATTTTGTTAAAACATAATGTATCAAAGTAAGCAATTGGAGTCTTGGGACACATTTACCAAGCAGCGAAAGAGAATCGGATAAAAAAAGACCTAATCATTTTTTTATCAGTTTTTATTCTTCATCTGCGAACCAACCTTATGCCATATGCATCCCCTTAACTTATACATCCTAATTATAATCGTCAGTAGAAATTTCACAATCCTTGCTCATTAGACTTCCTTCACTATATTTCACAATTGTAGTACTCGAGGTATCCACCTCAAGATTTCATGAGCATCAATCTTTTCTACGTCCATTGCTCCCATCGTTTAGCCATTTGATAAACAAGTATATTTTTCATTTTTATTTAAAAAAATTATAGTATATAATATTTATTTTTCATTTTTATATAAATGGTTTTATACCTAAACATTGTTGAATTACCTGAAATAGTCATACTTTTTCTTCTTTTTTTAAAAAAATTATTTAAATTTTTGACACCAACTTATTTCATTTTAAAATTATCTTCCCTTTGATTATCAAAAAACTTATTATTATATTTTAAAAAATTATAATAAAATAAACCATTTTTTGACTGAATTATATAATTAACATATACAGTTAAAAAGAATCCGATTACAGTAAAACGAAAAAAGCGTAAAATAAAAAAACAAAGTTATTATTTTAACAAACTCGATTTGGTAATTAGGAATCTCCGCTTTAAAGAAGTCGATTGAATTCAATTAAAAATAGAATAAAATTTAAATACATTTCTTTATATTTTGTTCCGTATAATTATTAACTTAACCACTCATGAGTTAGATAACATAATCCAATTGAAACTTGACCAAGTCCAAAAGAATTTTTTATTTTTTATTATTTGATTATATTTAATTTTTTGATAACAAAAGTTTTAGGTGAGGGGATATATTTTTCTTTATTAAATGACCAACTAGTGTTAATTTGGATTTAAGAAAAATAAAAATAAATAAAAATAGTTTGACTATTACATTTATTTGATTTGTTCTAGTGAAAAAATGAAAAAAAGAAAGGGGTGCGTGCGTTTTGCATGAGGTGGTGGGGCTTGGCACACCGAAACTTAACCCGGACGTGTTGCCGTAAACTAACCGTATTGGATAATCGTGGATAGGTCCGATTGCTTCTTCTGGTTTTTTGGGTTTGGGTTTGGTCAATTACAACAAAACAATTTACAACAACAACAACGAAGTTACACACGCAATCCATCAATACTCTCAACAAACCCTAATCTCCAAACCCTAATCACCTCCGATTCATTCTTCTTACGGTATCTTCTCTTCCAATTCTAGCTCAATTTTCTCTAATCTCATCGATTAATTCCGTTCATTTTCATTTGATTTCATTTCTTTTGATTTGATCAGATTGGTTACTTCTGCGGCATCATCATGTGTTGATTATTTGCTTCTTGATTGAGTCTGTTGATTCAGTTTTTGCTGAATTCTTCTTAGGTTTTGTGGAAATGGATTTGGTAGCCGGTATTAAGGTATATCATCGTCAGTCATAATCTGATATATTTATGAATTCATTAATTTTTTGCTAATGTTGTAATATATGAAGCACGGACACGTCGACACCGATAATAATTACATATGCCTTCGATTAGTAGTGTCGATGTTGCATAGATTGTAATTTGAGTTTACTCTACTTTTTCATTTGTTGAAATGTTGATTTAGATAATGAGCAATATGTAGTAATGAAATTGCCTGTTTTTGAAATTGAATTTTTATGGATAGTGGAGGAGGATGTTTTTACTTGGAATATATATGCATTTTTGATTGATTGGACTTGTAGGTGTTATTTAGTTTTTAGTCATAGTCATCTGGTTTGCAATTCGATTTGCTATGTGGTACGGGTTTTGGCTACGCAGGGTATATATAGTTGGTTCACTGTTTAGGTTCGTGGTACGTTTTAATGCTAATAATAATTTTTTAATCTTGTCTGGTGAAAAAAATGATGAAGTCTGTGCTATAATTAATAAGAAATATTTCTAAGAGCTAAGAATAATAAGATAAGAGTAGTCCAATTTTTTATGAAAATAGTCCTGCATTGAATGTTGACAGATTGACCTTGTAGTTTATGTTGTTACATTAATGTTATATTACCCCCACATCGGAAGCGTTTAAACAATAGAGAAGAGGCTTAATATATAAAAGGCAGCATGTATCACGCAGTTCATTGTACCGTGGAGTCCAAATTAGTGCACTATTGCAAAATTGGGTGTGCGGGTTCCCATTACAAATCAGTTTTACTACGGTTGTTTCCATGCCTAATAAAACTGCTAGTGAATTATTTTATTGGTTCGTCATTTCTATGAATTGGGTACAGATTTGTGCAAACCAATTTATAGAAGTACCTCGAATTGGTACATACGAATCGGTTCGCAGTTTTCATGGCACTCTAGCACATTATGTAACTATTGTTTAGTTAAGCATGGATGCATTGTCTAAGGTGTTCAGCACATATTTTTACCTTGACAGTCTTTTAAATCAATAACTATTTTTTACATTACTTAGTTTTTGTGCAAGTATTGGTCACTTTGTGAATGATGTGATTTCATAGTTGGATGCCTTTCAAGTTTATTTTATTATGAATTATGATGCTATTAAAGAATTGAAAAGCAATATAAGTAAAATGGTAGTATATATTTACACTTGAATTTCAGTTGTATTTTTTCTGGAAATTGTTTCATATGTGACTTCTTGCTATTATTAGTTTTCATGTCAGTATTGAGTTTTTATGCGGTGATATATTAATTGGGTATGCTATTATACTTCTGACCTCTCTCTCTTATAGGAAAAATTAACATATTTCCGTATAAAAGAGCTCAAGGATGTGCTGACTCAGTTAGGACTTTCAAAACAGGGAAAGAAGCAGGTGAGACAATCAAACTATTACCAAATCTGTCAATGTTATTTGTTTAGCTTTTCTGCAAAACCTTGAATGCTAACGACTTCATTTTGTAGTCCATGTGCTATTTCCTTTTTAATCCTGAATTTAATATGCTGTTTCCGTGTTTTTAATATGACGTCTTGGAGTTTTTGGATGATGTGATAATGCCCGTGCTTTGTCTTCTGTAGGATCTCGTCGATCGGATATTATCCATTCTCTCAGATGAGCAAGGTAAAATTATACTTATCTGCTATGCTTTTACTGGGGTTGTGATATTAATGCCGATGTATTGGAAGTTTCAACAATACCTGCATATGGAAATGTAGATGTTATGAATCATTTACTGAATAGGCTATATCTTCAATGTTCTATATATCACTTCCATTATCCTATTGAAATTAGCAATTATAGTTTTTGTCATAATTGTCTTTGGTTAAACTTTAGATGGAATTTTAGGCCAAGGCCCTTATTTTTTTTCTTCTTTCTCTCACCCCAACGGTAAACCCTCCCTGTTGATCAGTTAATTCTAGCTGTTTGCTTTCATACAGGCTTCGATTCGACTCCCCCTTCTCTCGCATATGTAAATCTTAATTGACATAGTCTAATATTTTGAAATGATTGTCCACTTCGTGGGTTATATTCGATTATATAATATTTGTTGTATTGTGCATCTAATTAATTGTGATTTTATCATGTGGGATCAATTTCCTTGTGTTCCTTCATCCTTTCTCCTGTAAACTTAGAAACCTTTTGCTTTTGTCCCAGTTTCCAAAATATGGGCCAAGAAGAATGCTGTTGGGAAAGAGCAGGTGGCAAAACTGGTGGATGACACATATAGGTCAGTTTTAGCACCTAGCAGCTATTGTTGATGCTACTATTTTGCTTTCGTTATGACTTAAAATGATTGGATGTATTCACAGAAATGATGTGGTACTATGTCATTAGGCCTGGTTCGGGTTGATTATGCTGCTTCTTATATTCTTTAATCCATTCGCTTGGCCTTCTTATTTCTTATTGGAGTTTTTGTATTTTGCTTTTACTCAGGAAAATGCAGATATCGGGAGCCACTGATCTAGCATCAAAGGGTCAGGTTGTGTCAGATAGTAGTAATGTGAAGGTTAAAGCTGAAGTTGAAGATTCCTTTCAAATTCAATCTACTACAACTACAAAGATTCGCTGTCTCTGTGGAAGTACATTGGAAACAGGGGATTTGATCAAGGTGAAACATTCAATATATTTCTTCGTTCTCCATGGTCCATAAAATTATATGCCACTGTACATGCATATATTTCTTTATTGATAATAATCATCTAACTTATAACTTCATGTCCATTTTTTTGTGATCACACATAATTTTCATGGATACCTCCTGCATGTTGCACATTTGATAACTTTTGGACGTAAATTTTTCTCATCTTACTGCAGTGTGATGATGCAAGATGCCAAGTGTGGCAACACATCAGTTGCGTTATTATTCCAGAGAAACCTATGGAAGGCATCCCACCAGTTCCTGATAAATTTTATTGTGAACTATGCCGACTCAGTCGTGCAGACCCGTATGTCATGTTCCCTTTCTTTGAATTTTTTCCTTCATGGATTAGGGCAAATTTTTTATTTTTAAATTTTGTATCAATTGTTTTACTGAAACTGTTGTAGTGTGAGGCTGTTATCGTTGAAGGATTGCGTTGATTGACACAACTTGATTATGATTTTCAATTTCTGTAATGTAGTATTCTCAGTTGGTGTAGTGAACTGGTCTTTGTAGTTGTGACATGCTACCATGTTGCAATCTTATAATTTTATTATTGACATGATGATATTGTTTCCCTATTGTGACCCATTTTTAGTTGTGAAGTTGGTGAATATGTTTATGCTTACTCTTCTACAATAACACGGTTATACCTTAATATGGTACTTATGTCTACATGTACTTATTGCGGTAAATTTATGGCTCATGTTGGTTTTGAATTATAAGATTACTTTTTTTGCTTCAACGATTAAATTCTTTTGTTCTGTTGTATTCTTGGGGCCTATTTGGTTTGCGGCTTTCAATTTTCATTTCCTATTTTCATGTTTTGTTAAAAAATGGCACTTGTTTTCACTCTTATTTTCTGTTTTCAAATATTTGTATGGGAAACAATACAAAAATTCCTCTGGTTATTTTATCAAAGATTCTGTCCTTTATATTATTTAGCATTTTTTACTTTGTTGCCACTAATTTCATATTTTCTGCTGTTCTCTCTCTTATAGGTTTTGGGTTTCAGTATCTCATCCTTTGTTACCTGTAAAGTTGGCCACAACCAGTATTCCAACTGATGGGTGAGTACATGGTGTGGATTTATTGAAAATTAGACATAGTTGGTGCAATCGTGTTCCTTCGTTTTGCAGTAAAATAATTGTCTTGTTTAATATATGGCTTCATTCTGACTTGAATACTACATTTTGGGGGTTGGGTCATATTGCTAATAATTACTGGCAATTAGTGCAAATTCCTTTGCTGGATTAACTTTTGACTACTTAGCAGAGACTGTAATGGTATTCCATTTACCACTTATATTTTGTTGATTGAAATTCTATGGTGGTTGAATTTTCTTTTTTGAGGTGGAATTACCTCTGGACAATCCATTAAGATTTTCTCCTTTTCTTTTATTTAATGAGTCTAGGCTAGTAAACTTCATTGTCTTCCCAAGACACAATCAAATGACCGTGTGCGAACAATTATCTGCGTTTATTGTTTCAACCTAATCTTCATTGCAGTTTTTTGCCTGGTTGGCCTAAATCATATTCCTGTTTGAATTGTTCAGTACCAACCCCGTGCAGTGCGTGGAGAGAACATTTCAACTCACAAGAGCAGACAAGGACATGGTATCAAAACAAGAATTTGATGTTGAGGTTGGTTTGGATTTTCAGTGCTTGTAGGTTAATCCATATCTTTCTTGTTTCGTTTGCTTATTTCGAAAAATTACATGTAGGCTTGGTGTATGCTTCTGAACGACAAGGTTCCATTCAGGATTCAATGGCCACAGTATACAGACCTGGCAGTTAATGGTACTTTCATATTTTTCGACATCTCCTTGCTGATTTTCTGTATCATGTTGTTGTATCAGTTTTAATTTTTCTTGCATGTGATGCAATAAAAAGCCAAATATTCTCCTGTGATTGCATTATAATTTGTTCATATTAACTTTGACTATATAGGTCTTCCTATTCGAACAACTAATAGACCCGGTTCACAGTTGCTTGGAGCTAATGGTCGTGATGATGGTCCAATTGTGAGTTGTCATTTATTTTAACTTGTATAAGTCTATAAATATTCTGACTGCAGATTCATTCACTATTTAAGTTTTGTTTATTGTTAAATTTTATTTAACTTATTATATTTATCCTTTTTCAGATCACGCCGCATACAAAAGACGGAATTAATAAGATTTCCTTAACAATATGTGATGCTCGCATTTTCTGTTTAGGCGTTCGAATTGTTAGAAGGCGCAGTTTGCAACAGGTAGATTGTACTCTAAGCTTGATTTTTTAGCAAGCTATTTTGAATGACTCTTGATTCCTTTAGTCCCGCCTTGTGGTACTGAACAATAAGTTTGATGTTAAGCATTTCCCTGTACAGTGTCAGTCTGAAATTCCTGATATTGATCCCTATTGGTTGGTTTCTTTAAATTTGAAATTTAAAAACTTACTATGCTTTTGTGTATGTACTTATTTTCTTTGTCAATTTTGAATAATACCTGTCTGTCAGAAAGCGCAACTGCGCATGGACCTCAAGTGTTGCTTCTACTCTAAAATTGAAATAGTTTGATTTTTTCTAAATTCCTAATTCTAAGACATACCATTTAGACTTGTGTTGTTTCACATGATAATATTTGTTGTACATATATTTGCATGCAACTGCTTTCTTTGCATCACTCCCATACATTTGCTCCCATACATTTGTCGTTAAATAGTTGAGTCTCTGTTATCTAGATCCTAAACTTAATTCCAAAGGAGTCTGACGGTGAGCCTTTTGAAGATGCTCTTGCACGTGTCTGTCGTTGTGTTGGGGGTGGAAATGCAGCTGACAATGCTGATAGCGACAGTGATTTGGAAGTGGTTTCAGATACTTTCAGTATAACCCTTCGTTGTCCGGTAAGGCTTTTGTCGTTTCTTTGATTATATTTGTAAATTTGTAATACACGAAGTCCTATTAATCAGTTTTCTATTACCATTTGTAGATGAGTGGTTCAAGAATGAAGATTGCCGGAAGATTCAAACCTTGCATTCACATGGGTTGTTTTGATCTTGATGTTTTTGTGGAAATGAACCAACGGTCAAGAAAGGTAAGATTGTAACAAGTGAAACATGATTTGTCTGATCCCCTCCATTGTGATTTTTTACCTCATGAAGAATTGAATTGTTTCTGCAGTGGCAATGTCCTATATGTCTCAAAAACTATGCATTGGAGAATATCATCATTGACCCTTATTTCAATCGTATCACTTCTATGGTAATTTTTTAATTAACCATTTATATTTATATGTTCATAAATCTTATATTTGAAGACTATAAGTTGTCATTTATTTCGTTTTCTGGTACAGATGCTTAATTGCGGTGAAGATGTTACAGAGGTTGAGGTGAAGCCTGATGGCTCTTGGCGTGTTAAGGCGAAGAGTGAAAGTGAACGTCTGGATTTAGGGATTCTTGGCCAATGGCATCTTCCTAATGGATCCCTTTGTACTTCTACTGCTGGAGATATCAAGAGAGTAGAAACACTGAAGCAAGTAAAACAGGAAGGTTTTTCAGATGGACCTGCTGGTTTAAAACTTGGCATTAGGAGGAATCGCAATGGGAATTGGGAAGTCAGTAAGCCCGAGACAACAAACACCTCTTCTGGTCATATATTAAAAGAGGTTTTTGGAAATCCTGAGCAAGTTGTTATTCCAATGAGCAGCAGTGGCTCCGAAAGTGGTCGGGATGGTGATGATCCCAGTGTTAACCAGGGTGGTGGTGGGCATATTGATTATTCTACTACCAATGGAATTGAGATGGATTCTCAATCTCTCAATAATGTTGATTTAGCTCGTGGATATACTGTGCATAACACATCTGCTCAGGTGGGTGGGGCAGAGATAATTGTTCTTAGCGACTCTGAAGAAGACAATGACATATTGGTGTCTCCTCCAATTGCAAATAACAACCACCAAAATGATACTGCAGATGGTTACTCCATGCCACCTCCTGGAATTGTTGACCCATACGTTGAAGATCAGAATCGCGGTGGAAGTTCATGCTTGGGGCATTTTCCTAATGAAGATGATTTTGGAATATCTTCCCTGTGGTCATTGCCTTCTGCATCTCAGGCTGGTCCAGGATTCCAATTTTTCGGTTCTGATGCAGATGCCTCTGATGCATTGGTTCATTTGCAGCATGTCCCTATTAATTGCACCTCATCACTGAACGGTTATGCATTGGCTCCCGAAAATGCTTTGGGATCTAGTAGTCTCTTACAAGATTCCTCTGCTGGACGGTCAGATGCTGACTTAAACGGTGGTTTGGTTGACAACCCATTGGCATTTGCTGGAGATGATCCCTCACTTCAGATTTTTCTCCCCACAAGACTAGCTGAGTCGTCTATGCAGAATGAATTGAGAGATCAAGCAAATGTCTCTAATGGTGTTTCCACTGAAGATTGGACATCCCTTACTCTCGGAGGTGGTGCTGGCGGTAGTAATGGCGATGCTTCCACTCAAAATGGATTGAATTCTAGACACCAAGTCCCATCCAGAGACAATGGCACAAATACTTTGGCTGATTCTGGTTTGTTGCACTCCGACCCTTCTAATTCATAAATGTTCTTTACCGCTTGCATTTTTAGTCCTTTGTTATAACTAGTGTGTGAGTTTGGTCCTTCAATTAGAAGGGGATTATGATTTCTAAACATATCTCCATGCCAACAAAACTTTTTGTTGGTTTTTTTTTGGAAACAAAAACCTTTTGTTGTTAAAATACACTTTTTTTATCTTGTAAATTAATCCCTATTTATGATTCACTTAGTGGAATTAATTTATTTTTCGTCTTTAAATGCAAACTTTATTACTCTCTGCTCATTACAATTTCTCCTCATTAAATTGTATGATTTCAAACCACTAGATCAATATGAAATCAATCGTCGGAAAATTGCTCAAGATTTTTACTCTTTCATGGGGCCATCAATTAGAGAGCCTGTTCAAAAATTGAGTTTGAACAATAATTGCCATGACATTGGATGATTAATTGGGTTCAAAATAACATATGATTGGTTGGATTGGGTTAAAAAATAGCCAATCCAATATATTTGGCTATATTATAATGTCATCTGATGAATGCTTGGGTTCAAACTAAATTCCAATTCACTGCAAATCAGTTTTGGTAAACTTTCATTGTGTACAAGTTAATCAGAACTAAAAGGTTATTACCATCCAAATACATAAAATACCAGTTTACACTTGTTCATTAAATTGCGACATGTGCATTTTCAAACAGTTTTGACAACACAAGTTCAGATCAATTATCAACATAAAAATGCAAGTTCAGATACAGAAGGGGAGTCAATTTTTTACTTATATATTGGAAATGTAGATGTATCTGAAGTAAAATGTTTTCAAGTAAGATGTTTGGAGTTGCCTGTGTGACTACTAGACTCTTGGCTCTGTAGGTGGAGTTACCTGCATGACTACGAGAGTCTTGGCTCAGTAGTTGGAGTTACCTTTGTGCGACTACGTCACAAGTTTGAGTGGTGGAATTAGTCTGTTTCAAATGTGAGATAAGAAATTTCAATGGATACGACCTTTCACAAGATCATCTCACAGTGCGATTTTTATAGCACCAAGTTGCAATTTATTTTTCATTTGATGGGTTTTCAAATTTGAACTTAAAAACTGATCCAATTCCAATAACTGTTTCTGGTTTAGGTCGTTTTATCGTGGAAAGTTAGTATTCTCAGAATTTTGAAGAGGTTAATTCTTTGATTTTTGGTAGATTTCTAAGCTTTAAATAAAAGTTCAATTTAAAAGGTGCAAGAAAGTTGCCGGGTTTTTTGTATTGAGCACTGCTATGCAAATGGTTAGATAGAAACTTTAGATTTTGTTGTGGATTTGTCATAAGTACTCCATGTTGCTGTGTTTAGTCTTCCTCATCATATGAATCTTACTGTGAGCAAAAAGCGTTCAATTCTACTACTAGTATTAACAAAGTGAGTCAAATGCCCATATTTTGTTTGCTTAGTTAGAAAGCATTAATGGCTATTTTGATATTTTGAAAAATGTGGAGGATGCTAATCTCCTTTACACAAAGTCGACAAGGTTAATGTTTCCTATATATGTACATGTGTATCCAGCAACTTCTCACCTTCTGCATTGTTTATGGTTCCCCTTGTTCTTGATCAGATAATTTTGCATTGAGTTTTGTAAATATTTTCTTGATTAACCATATCTCCTTGTGCAGCTTCTTTGCTTCTTGGGATGAATGATGTAAGATCTGACAGAGCAAGTAGACCAAGGTCAGGTAGTCCTTTCACATTTCCTCGCCAAAAACGTTCTGTAAGGCCCCGCTTGTACCTTTCTATTGATTCGGAATCGGAATAAAGGTGTCAGAACTTGTGTCTCAAGAACTTTAGGAACTCTTAGCACCAGATATTGTATTTAGAAATTGAAAGAAGTTGGAGGCATTTTTGGTCCTCATAATGTGGCAGTATGTGTTGAGGCATCTCTGGTGGAAGATATAAATTGGCCCTAACGCTTGCACCTGCCCCCCTTTGGCAAATGATATTGGCCGCAAAGATTCTTGTTTCTCCATGCTTGATATTGAAGTTGACGGGTTGTGGTCTATCCATCATTCCTTTATTCTTCAATTATCTACCGAGGGTATAGTGCTGGTTTTACTGTATAGTTGGTCATTCAATCTGGTAGTTTAAACTTCCTAATTTGGTGGGGAAAGTTTCCCATTAGGAATATTTTATCTGCATTTTTGGCTCTGCGCCTTAGAGCAAATAACCTGTAAATGCTTAGCCTTCGGATTCAACAAGAGAATTCAAATAGTTTTTCTATTTCAAGGGCATAACTTTTCCTGACTTGTGCCCATTTTTACATCTGGATTTAAATATTTATTTGTAAATAATTTAGTCACAAAAGTGCGTCTAGAATTGAACTTTTTCTTTTGAGGATTAATTCTTCCTGTTTGTCTATTTGTTTTAGCTGATCCTGCTCTCTGTTCTGTCGTCCTTTACACAGTAGTTTTGCAAGAGAGCCCTCTAGAACTTCGGGATCCGATTGTTATTCTTTTCTAAATGAATTATTTCAGTGGTCTGTTTGGTAAATGGAGATTGACAGCAAATGTGTAACTTAATAAACATAATAACAAGATGCTTGAGCATCATGATTTGCTGAAGGTCTTCACATCAATGCTATATTTTGTTTTGAAATTATATGAAATCAGCAAGAAAGGAGGAAGCATGATCATGATAAAAATGGAGTTTGTGATTTATACCTAATCAGTTGGTCACATGGTGTCTTGATTGTTTTAACGATGGAAATGGCTTATTTGGTTGCTTATAAATTCACAATAAGCTACAAGAGTGTGGGTGTGAAATGGCTTATTTGGTTGCTTATAAATTCACAACTCTTAAATAAGCTACAAGAGTGAAGGTGTGAAAAGCAAAGCTATCGGAGTGAATGGTTGCTTATGATTTATAAATATTTCTCTGACGAAGAGAAGCAGATGAGAAAAAACTGAGTTGAGCATTAATCAGGTGGCATTTCAGAGACATGAGAATAAAAAAAGATCATCATTACATTTCTTATTAAATATTTTTCATCATATTTATACATTTCTTTATTTAAAAAATACATCCGTCATCACTGTTGAATAATAAGCTAATAAGTCACTGGATAGTATGACATTATTTTTTGAGAAATCTGATTTTTATTCGGATTCACAATCTTTTTCATTTGAAGTTTTAGTTTTTTTTTTTTTTTTTTAACAAATTTGAATAATATAAATAAAATAATAAAATTTAATTTACATCTGAATCTTCACACTATGTAACTTGTTAGTTTATTATACTATTCAATTCAACTTGACACATTAGCAAAAATAAGTTTCAAAAAACTTTCAAATCTGAAGAATTATAATATTAAATTGTTGGATGACAATGGGTATCCTTTAAGTAGGATACTATAACACCAATGTTTATAAAAATTACTCATACCTGAGTCCATACCCTTGTGAACGACAAGTTTGGTGTCTGTCCCCATATCCTATGAGTATTTAAGTGTTTGTATCCGTGCCCCTTTTCTGTGCTTTAACGACAAAAAAATAACAAAAAATGTCGCAACCTAATTAAAATATATCTGAAATTTCTTAAATCAATATATAAAATGCTACACATTGTATTATTTAGCCAAATAAAAAGTTTCTAAAATATCTGCCAAAAAAAAAAATCTAAAATATAAAAAAAAAGTTCATAATAGAATAAATATCAAAAACTTATGATTAATTAATTAATTTTAGTTTTACATAAACTTATAGTTATGGTCTATATGATGTGCGGGTGTGGAACGGGCTGGGCACTAGAGTGTCCATACCCACACCGATACCAGTTCAAATTTACGAGTAATTACCCGACCCCAAACCCATACCCAACAATGTGAGTATTTACCCACCCGTCATTGATATTTTTTGCGGGTGCTCGTTGGACTTGGGTCCAATTGCCATCCATATTGTCGTATTCAAAAATTGCGGAGTTAAAATCATCAATCAACAAAGAAAAAAAAACCAAAAGTGTAAAAAAAAAAAACGTAGAAAATGTTGTTGCTTGTTTTTACGATTGAAAATTGACAAGTATAACGTGACATTAAAGGAATCACTTGATACTGATAGTAGTTATAATACCCAAAAAAGATTAATCGGAGATCCTGTTATTGGTGTCTTCATAAATTTTTTTAAGAAGCCAAACAAATATATCAAGTCATGCATAAAGTGCGCCTAAAATGAGAAATTACGGGAATTTCAAGTACAATAAAACAAATACATATAACATAACAAACCAAAACCAACAAACAATTAAAGAGGTGGAATAACTGAATAACCACCAAAGGTTCAAATCAAAAGACATTTTAGTTTCCTAGCTTTTAACTACCACCATGTTACCACTTAAATTTTGTCGAGAAATTGCAAGTTAATTATCTTTGTTGCTAAAAATCAGCGAATTTCTCTCTTTCTAAAGATCAGTGTCTTGATATTTAAAGTTGATTATACTTCCTACTAGAAACCAATATAAGTTTTGTTCTTTTAGCCTTGGCAGCCTACCTGTTTGTTGACACCTTTGGTTGCATGAACAGATTTCCATAGGTTTGGCTGTGGAAGTGGTGCCAATCTAGTTGAAATTACATTCTCATCTTGCCTTAGCTGACATATTTTTTTCTTAGAAAAACAAGTGATATATTTGAAGAGACCAGCAATATGTTTCAAAATCTATTGTATGAAAAAGTCTGATGGGTGTCTGAGCTAATTGAATTTGATTTTTAGTACAGATTAGGTCATGATCTATCTGAATTAGATTTTTGACAAAGTAAAAGAACCCAGATTATCACGCCGGACACTGTGACGGCCTCCAGAAACATTACATGATAACTTCAACTGAGGTGACACAATTCTACCAGCTTGCAATTGTTGAATTCGCCTCCAGTAAGTTCTTGCTTCAAAGCATGACTATGAAATGTGATTTAATGCATTGGTTTGAGCCGTCACGTTGATGTTAGCGGAAGGGTTATAGTTTGTTATACACGTCTCAATCTTCAGATTCCGTCTCCATAACAGGTAGAATGCTTAAAGCTGAAGCACCTAGATGCATACCCCTAACGATACCTCCATACCCAACTTTAATCTTATGACACAGAATCAAGATGGAATCCCAAAGTGCTGTTCTTCCCTGAAAAATAAATCTCAGAGCTGTTAGCAAACCAAGATAATAAATTATAAGCATAGAACAGGTATTGGTTAAAACCAGTATTGACAGGGTTTAATAGGTTGTTAGATCGTAGTAACATTGGGGCTACATAGACTTTTCACCTACCTGAAGAGAAAGCTGCAGCTTCTTATCCCAGTACAAGGCAAAAATAGGGGGGCCCTGCTTTCCAACTACTAGTATACATGCTCCCGGGTGTAGCACAGAAGGGACTGAAGACACTATGGAGATGTATTTCTCTGGAAACCTATCCTTTGGAGGAAGGACTCCCAAGAATAAGGGGTTTTTGCTAGACTGAGCTCCAGCATAAGACGTTGCATCCACATGTAGCATCCACTTTGGATGTTCTAGGAAAGCACAAAACAGATACAAGAGCAAGTGAGAATCGGATGGTAGCTCAAGTGTCCACTTCTTATTCTTTTTATCATAAACTTCCCCGCTACCAAGATACTCATAATTCTTCAAGCAGGTTCCTTCTGCAAGCTCTGATAATTTAGACAAGGTAAATGCAAGAATTAAAACCAATATCAGAAAAATGAACTCCTGCTGCAGTAAATCTGATGAATCTAATGACTAATAGAAACAAAATTCTATAATTATGTGCCTACCTCGGATCCTTTGCACAGTGTAATCAGCTCGAACACTGCTTTGAGGTAGCAAACCTTTGACCCACTCCCCTTTAACCAAGGCCTGAAGTCTTTGGTGTTCAATGATAGCATCGACACAGTCCTGCATGACAGGAACCAAAGGACCCTGCTGTGGGGACTGTTGCACATTAGGTACAAACGAGTTGGCTGCATGCAAACATGAACCAGTAGGAGAATATCAGAAATCAGAAGCTATCAACAAATATAATCAAACTGGGAAACATAATATTACATTTAATTGACCAATATGCATATGAATATGAATTAACATACATTTGGAAGCCTCTATGGCCTGCACAAGAGTAGAATGTAACTGATGAAGCAATCCATCTTCACTAAGGGTAACTGATGGTTGCCAGTCTTGAGTCTTATCAATGGATGAACTTGTAGAGGGGGTTCCTGTAGACAGCGTATCATTGCCCACTTGATTGACTGTAATTGATATACCAAGTTTGGCAGCTGTGTTTATAACCTATGAATATGAAAATTTGATTAGTTGGTGCTCAATCATATTTGATGCTCATGTATCTAACTTAAGCTATGTGGACCTCTATAGATACCATAGAACTTCAACTGTAATAATGGAGCACAAGCTTCATCATTGTAAAACAAGCACAATGAGGTTTTTTACTGATTTTCTTAGTATGGGTGGTCATCCAAAACCTAACTTTGGGTTCCTTAAGCCTCTGTGAGCTGAAGATTCAACAGAAATAAAACATTCGTTTGAATGTTCAGCCTTTTGGGGTAGTATTAACTATTACCATGACCAATCATAGATTCATAACAATCAAATAATAACATGTATTTCATACTCTTCTTTTTGGTAACTGCACACCATACATTGAGTAATTTTTCCAAGTAACCAAATAAGACTCATTCTTGTAATACTTTTGGATTAACAAATCCAAATGTAAAACTCATTCTCTAAAAAAACAAAACTAAATCCAAAAATAATTCCTTCAAACACAATTTTATTTCAGTTATCTATACACACAAATATAGTTAACTGAAAATAAAACCGCTTTTCATGGAATTAAAATTGCCAAGCAGTAATTCAATTTGAACAATATTTTCTTGGTTTGCTTGACACTCCTTTTTAATGGGAAGGGTGTGGTGCAAGTGGAAGAATCTTAGAAATACTATGCAAGCAACATTACTTTGACCATGTATCCTAAAAAACATTACTTTGACCATAAAACAAAAAATGATTAGGATGTAAATGAACCTGAACATGACTTGTCTCAATCTTGTGAAGCAAAGGATTAAGCAAAACTGAAGAGAACCATTGTCTGAGTCCATCACACCACTGCTCAATTTGAGGATAAATGCCCAAATGGTCAAAAGCTTCAACTGCTTCTTCCATGGACATAGGTGGAGGAAGGTCACCACCTTCTCCCTTCTTAGGGGGAGTCTTAAACTTTTGGGAGCCTGGAGACATCCTCACAGGCCTTAAAGGTGTATGTCTTTTAATTCCAGAGTTACTAGCCGATCCTGTAACTGTATTAGGGCTCGTTATTCCAAAACCAGGAACTGAAGGTGGTGGAGTAGACAGCTTCCCTGCAGATTCACTTATTCTTTCGTCTACTTCAGCTAAAAACTGTTCCAGCTCTTCCTCTGATGTTATCTTATTTGCAGAAGACGCCCTCCTATTAGACCAAGGACTTGAAACTACCGATTCCCGTCCCGCTGTATTCTGTGCAGGTGATACTACTCCGGGAGAAAGATAAAAAGTCGCTGAACCAGGCGACCTCGACAAGTTGCCAATAGAACGACCGGAAGCACTCCTATTTAAATTCGAACCATCACCATCAACACGACGACTAGGGCTTGAAAGCGGCTGATGAAGTGGAACAAGCAATTCAGAAGAACCTGGTTGCGGTTTAGACTTTGGCGGCTTCTTCAATGACTCCGGCTGTACCAAATCAACCTTCGGCTTCACTCCTAAAAGCTCTAACTGATGCTTAGTAAGACACATTTCATTCTTATCAACTTTATTAGAACTCGACGCAACCATAGGAGCAACAACGCCTCCACCATATCTACTTTTACGTAAAAACACAACTTTGAAGAGTGCCAACATAGTTCCAATGCAGACAATACCCAACAAAATTTGCAGTGTCTTGACAACCCAATCTGAAGTTCAATAAATCAACAACAAAATATAAATCACACCCACATTTTTAAAAACAAAATAATCACTTTTAGAAGTCATCATCAGTTTATTACAAATTTTAAAAAAAAAATGAGAATCTGGAAAGAATCTAAAAACTGCTTGAAATCAGAAGCGGGTTTTAGTGGCTTCTTCAGACAATCATTTCTCCACAGCGACTAGCTTGTTAAAAAAAAGTGTTTTTCATTCTAGTAAACAAACACAAAACACCTTCTGCTTTTTCTAAAAATTTGTAAGTGTATGTTTGGTACTACAGTGACAAGAATTGATTTTGAGGGAATTGATTATGACTAAAAGTGAGTTGAAGGTGAAGTGATTTACATTTGGATACATTCATGTAAACGTGAATCTAACAATAAATTTGAGTGTAAAAAATCAATTCTAGAATCAAAAGCTCCAATTTCTAGCTCAAGTAGAATATCCTAGATGAAAAATCAATTCTAATTGAGAACAACCAAACATGTCAGGATCAATTCTACTCATTTAGAATCAATTTTAACTCCTCGTATCAAAATCATTTTTTACTTTATAATCTATAACAAACCAGCCCAAAACAAAAACAAGTTAAAGTTGGGAACTTTACAAGCTGTAAAAGGGGAAACACATTGAACCTTGAAGATATCAACAAACCCATTTTCCCTACAACAACAAAACATGAAAGTTAGGCTAATAAATAACGAAATTGAATGAATGGTGCTGAATGTGAATGATGAAAAAAGTGGTTACCTGAAGATAATGGCGAGAAAGGCGAAAGCGGAAGCGGAGAAGAAGGAGAAGATGGAGATGAGAGTGTGATTGGAAGGTTGAAGACTGTTGGAGGTGAGGACTGCGGAGAGATTAGGGTTTTGGTAAACGGAGAATTTGGATTTGGATTGTGGAGGTGAAGAAGAAGAAGAAGAAGAAGCCATGGTTTCGCTCGCTAGGGTTTTTGAAATGAGGTTTATACTTCAAGCTCGTACTTCAAACCATGATATATTCACTGTAGTGATGTGTAATGTGGAGTGTTCAGTTTTTACACTGTCGTGCAAAGCCTATAGAAAGTTTTTTTTTTTATTTTTAGGAAAGTCAAAAATTTCAAATCTAATTTTTATTTTCAAAAAACAAATCCTTCTATTCAGGGATTTGAAATAATTAGATTTTGATTGCGAAGAAAATTTGGTTAAGAGAAAAGAGTTCGTCTTTACCTCCATGAAAATTTGGTATAACATAGTAATTTAATAAAAAAAAATTTTACCGTTTCGAATTAAGTTAAAAATCACTTTCTTGAGATCCATTTTTACGAGCCACCCTTACGCCATGAAGAAGAATCCAAGCTTCAACGGTGGGGATGTTTCAATTTCAATGTTACCTTTATCATCTTGAATAAGATAACTACCATAAGCTAAGTTTCTGATCGATTGTTGTTGAAAATCACCATTAATACTAACTTTACAGGTTCCACTCGGAGGAGGAAACCGACCAATCTTCCATATTGATAATGTTAAAAGTTTCCTTAAGAACAAGATGAACATGGTTACGAAATCATGTTCGAAAATTCATATACAACTTAGAGGAATTAGAGAAAATTAAATGATTTTTTTTCTTTCTAAAGCATCCATATAATACTGCTGAAGCAAGTAGACCACGACCATGACACATGCAAAATACCCATTGTAATATTTCAACCCAACAAGTCATGGCATGAGTATCAAGGCTAAACAAATGACTCAGTTAAGGTTGATTAATGATGTCATTTCAAAATTCACCTTGATAAGTGACAAATTGACTATAATTTATCCGTTTATTTCAAGGCATGCACCAACTTATTTTGCAAGAAACCATCTGAAAAAACCGTCATTTCATGTAAATATTGTATAGCTAGGTCAACATTGAATTCCTTTTTCTTTTACTTTGTTTCTAACACAAAATGTTTTTGTGTCGGGTTTTAGAGGAAAAGAATGAATGGCCCAAGCAAAGAGCTATAAAGAAGCAAATCAAGCTACTCAAAGTAGTCTGACGATTCAAGTCAGAGGCTCCTGTTTTGAAGTAGGGCGAAATCGACCAACAAAGAAATGACTCACCCAACGAGTGATGGCGGTTTAAGTCCCACGTGACCAAGCTAACAAAAATATGTTACTGAAGTAATTTCCATTCGCTCAACGAACGAATCACTTACCAAACGAAAATGCACTTTTGGAAAAATCTATAAATAAGAGCTTCAACCTCATTTTAACTCACACTATATTTTAGCAAGTTTAGAGAGACAAAGAGAGTTCTTATGAGAGAAAAATAGTGCAGAAACAAGGTGGAAACATTGGAGACTTGTAGATCAAGTCGTTTGATGCAACATCTTGTCACCCTCTCTTTTATATCGCAGGTTATACAATCATGTGTAACTAATCTCTTTTTGTGTTGGAATTAAGTGTAACCGGTTAAGAATCTAATGTAAATATTTGATATGAGTGGTTATATATAAATTATATTTCGTTATATTGATGTCCGTATTTCTACGGTTAATGTTTTTTCTACATGCAATTTGAAAATTGATCTTTTTGACTTAAGGAGTGCTAGACATAAATTTCTTTTGTAAGGGGCATGGGTAGAGACATTTGTAGATGCTAGTTGCAATACATCAAGTTAGGTTTGCAATCACACAACTATTAGAACATAATGCCATTTATTAGCTAACTTAGCCGGACATCAAAAGTTAAAGAATAAAATGGATCTCTCATTTAAATAGGAGAAATGTACAATTGAAATAGAAGGAATATATAATCGATAAGGAAAGACAGAGAGAACTAATCAATAAAGATTTGTTCCAACACAACTTGTTCATTCATATTTTCATCTCTTTTATAATTTGTTACTCAAACAACCAATCACCTGCTTATAAACCATAACTTTTAACAATCTAAATAGCTAAATAATTAAATAACCAAATCCATGTGAATCAATAATTTTAAATCTTTGATACTGCTAAATGCATTCATCACTCCTTCACAATTCTGGAGAACGTGCATGCTGGTTTTTAGATTAGACTTATACTGGGGGGACAAATGTGATATGCATAATTAATGGAAACTCCAACAATAATTACCAATTTGGGAAGAACTTTTTTCTGCACAAATTTACTCTTAACAAGATTTTTTTTTTCAATTTTAAAACATAAAAAATAAATATTGAAGATGAAATTTAAATGAGTTCAAAAAACATAAATACCATGAAGAATTTGATTTTTATACATAATTTTTGTAAAAAGTTTTCCACCTTGCACCAACTTTTTTTTTTTAACATCGTCACTAAAGTTTTTCAAGTTTATAATTTATGTAGCAATTCTGAATATTAATCTCTAAAACTAATTATGATTAAAATTAAATATTTTCAATGTTTTAATGATTATGATTGATTGTTGGTGCATAATACGAAGTCACTAGTAATATTAATAATAATAAAAACATAAGATTTTTTTTATAGGAATAAAAACATGAGATAGTGCAATATGAAACTTTAGCAACAATAGAATGAATCAAGCTTGCAAGCAGTTTATCATGCAACCTGCAACCCACTTACTAGATGACTGGAGAGCGGCTCAATCAATCAGGCCCTGCAACCCTGACATGTCCAACACGAGACAGGACTAGGAAGTACTGAAGAAGTAGTACATATTTTATTAGTTTTTTAAATGTGAGATCCGTTAGTTACTCAGGAGAGAGAGAGAGTCCTTATATAGTACCCGCAGGGATGAGAATAAGCTAGGCCGAGCTAGGCTTTGTAAGGCCTGAGCCTGACCTGCCAATTTTTTTGAAGGCCTGAGCCTCGTCTGCGGCCTGTGATAGGCTTACTTTTTAGGCCTGAGTCTGGCCTTCTAAAAGTCTGATACGGTCTGCTGGCCTGTTTAAAAGCTTATTTTATATGATCATCTTTAAATCAGCAATATGATCTAAGTGTAAATAGACTAGCGAACTAATATATCAATTATATTAAACTCTCCTTTGATAATCAACATGAGTTTTTAGGGAATTTTACTATATATTGTATCATATTTCAATTTTAGTTTATAATAATACATTTAAATATGAAAAAAAATAATTTATACTAATAAGCTTAAATTACTGAAAAAGTTAACACATTTTTATTTTAATTCAAAATACAAAATATAATATAATAATAAATAATATTATTCATATTTACTTAAATAGGTCGGCCTTCTTCACAAAAAAAAAATAGGTCGGCCTAATAGGCCTAAGAGACTTTTTAAATGGCATGTGGGTTGACCTATTAAGCTAAATAAACTTTTAAAAAAGCCTAGGCCTTCTCTATTTAAGAAAAAAGCCTTGCCTGTCGTAGGCTAGACCGTATGCCGGTCTGACCTATTCCCATCCCTAGTTGCCCGTTCCTTAACGGAGACTCATTTTTTCTTCCTCCAATGGAGGGTCCTTAACGGGGAGTGGTCCTTGTTAAGTAAGAGAGATGATCCTTGTAACAGCCCGATTTTCGCTAGATTTATCTTATTATTTATTTATGTGTGTTTATATGTGCTTATATGTGATTAATTCTCTCTGTGTGTATTTTGGGTTAGGATTAGTAGATTTCGGTGTTAGAAGGGTATTATGGTCATTTTAGACTCAGGGGTATTTTGGTCATTTTGTGAGCAAGGGTAAATTAGTAATTTCATGGTGAGAGTTATTTTTAGTGTT
>Ga0315913_1002506_pt1 | contig 21589 bp, 17 predicted proteins | sample MpolsnodulesMG_FD_207736 | JGI IMG/M metagenome (GOLD analysis project Ga0315913, IMG submission 207736) | Medicago polymorpha root nodule microbial communities from Los Angeles, California, United States - small nodules | ecosystem: Host-associated > Plants > Roots > Nodule | place: USA... | reverse complement strand
CCACCCACACACACACACACAACCACAAACCCACATCGGACTACACCCTTTCCTTCCCTCCCCCTTCGCTGAATCTCCCACACTAGACTTACGCCATCTCCCTACACGAGACAACACATTAAACATATTAGTGTTATCCCCCATTGAATCTGACCCCCAATGGCCTTCCCAATACCCCAAATATCATCAACGACTACTTCTTCATGACCTGCAAAATCACCCAATTTTTCCAATCATTATTAACATATGACTGTGAATTATCGGCTGATTTTGAATCTACACTTAAAGAAACATGCAATTTAGTCTCGACATAACCATGTTGACGTTTTCTAACATGATTTTTCAGCACCTTGAGAACCTATTTTCCATATTTTACAGGCATTATAGCAACCTTTTTCAAACTATGCACATAATGACGCGACAAGCCACCAACTTTCTTTCTTTTTTATTGTTGCCCCTATAGAGCTTCCCTGTTTTTTATACCTTTTTATGGATGAGAAAATAACACCGCATCCCCATGATTATGGTCAGATAACCATTCCAAACTCCACAGACATAACACCAATTTTACTGTGCTTTTTATTCTCCGCATTGTGGATGGTCGTAGGTTGTGCACCCTTCACACTGGCACTTACAGGCAACACATTCACACAAATAGAAGGTTGATTTAACACATGCTTCTCCAAATTCATACTTCCCAAATTCGAACAACTAATAAATGAATCATATAACCCCACTGAGGTAAAGGGCATGATTGGTTCCTTCATAACATTTGGACTATATACAGAGATAGAATCATGAATAATTACCTCTTGCTTGTATTTTCTATGCGCATGGGGATTCTCACCAACTGCGACATATTGATTTTGGGAAACATCTTCTTCCTTCTTCATGCATATCCTTCTCAACCCAATCCCCCACAATTTTATTCACCAAAGCATCAATATCATGGTTATCTTCACACTCACCATGAACCTCATCCGGTTCTGAATGCCTTGAAGTGGAATCAATTTAGTCATCAAATAAACATGTGTTTTCTCCCAACGAGAAACATCATTCCTCCACTATTTTAAACTTCTATAAAACACCATCTACCATCACAGTTGCAACCTCAAAAAGAACCTCCAAGGAAGTAGTTGCCAAAAAATATGCTTAAATCCAGCCTTTCCTTCTCAAATGAATGACAATCCAATCGCAAAAACTGACCAAAATAAAAAACACACAATTTGAAGAATTTGTCATTCCAAACATGTAACGAGACTCCATAACTCCGCACACATGCTCCTTGTTCAACAACAACACTTTCCTTATTCCACAATGAAGGGATCGTCAGAAAATTCTGAAAAACTCAGTTGTTCCGTCTGTAAGTGACCTCACATCTGAACCCCCCCCCCCCCCAAACACCTCAAAAACACTTTATCTGCTCCTATATGAATAATATCTAAATCATAAAAATCGGCATTTGAAATACATTGTTGAATCAAGGGAATAATTTCTCCATCAACAACCGAAGCAACAAGACCATTTGTCTCCCAATCCAAATCTTTATTTTCGGAGCGATACTTCAAAATGTACTTTCGAGTTTGAAACCCTTCAACATGCAAGTTTTCTTGAGCCATACAAGACTAGAACAGTTTTTGCACCCCATCAACACTCAAACTATGCGTCGTAGTTCTCACCTCCCTCTCTTTCTCTTTCCCCATCAAAACCATTGAATTATTCCCCTCACATACCTCTTTCAAAACACCCACAACCTTTCCCTCCTTCCCCATACGATGATCACTTCCAATCTCCTTCCTTATCATCGGTTCTGTCTCTATCCCTCCATCAAACATGTTGAGGGTGTGCACCTGCACACCTTGAACTTTTAAAATTTTCACCAATGCTCCTGTTTTTTTTTTTTTTTTTTGCATTATACATACCCTGAATATTTTTATTTGCACCTTAGGCCTAATAGAGCCCAAGTCTAAAAACTGCTCTCATAATCCACTTACACGCTTCTCTCTAACTTCTCAATCTATCTTAATTTCTCTCCTCTCAGCTTTAACTCATACGAATCTCCACACAGCTCCGCCGACGGCTGAGCTACGCCATAACCACACTTCGCCGATCTCTCTCTCTTTCTCTCACTCACCGAAACTAGTGATCTCTCTCATTGTACCTTCTTTGGAACTCGTGAACTCCTCTCTCTCTCTCTCTCTCTCTCTCTCTCTCTCTCTTTTTCTAAGATTTTGTGTTTTTCATTTTCTCATCTCTCTCTACAACTGCAAGAGAATCACTATACACACTAAGGTAATGTATCTTGATCTTAAGGTCTTTTTTCTACAGCGCCGCATGATCACTAGTTTATCCTAACCACAACCACAATCCTAATTTCTACAGCGCCGCATGTTCAATTCTTTTCCCACTGGCTCTTCCATCGGTCTTTTTCACTTCTCGCTCCACCCTTTACCTTCCTCACTTCCTAGCTAGTTGTTGTTGTGTTTGTATTCCTTTGAGTACGGCTATGCTCACTCACCTTCGTTTTATTTTTTGAAGAAACTAATGTTTATGGAAAATACAATTTTTTTTCCTTATGCAATGAGTTGTGAAAACTTAAAAAAAGAAAACAATAAAAATTTTAATGAAAAAAGATTATTGTCTGGTCAGGTATAACCGAGACCGGTTCACCAGTTCATCAAGTTCATACCGGTTTTATCTAGTTGTACATACTAGTGGTTCTGCAAGGCTGTCCAAACCGATGCTTGGTCCGGTTCCTGACCGAACTAGTTGATCCGGCCGATCTGGTTTCGAAAACATTGGGAATTAGTGATCTTTCAGAAAAGTTGGTTGAAACTAGAAAACATATTGTTTATCCACTAGTTTATCGGATTTTGAAGTTAGTGATGATTTTGCATGTTGCCACCACAACTGTCGAACGATTCTTTTCTGCTATGAAGATTGTGAAAAGTAGATTACGTGGTCGAATGGGGATGAATGGATGAATGATTTTATAGTGACTTATATTGAAAGGGATACCATGAAGGACAATGATGATGAGCTGATTATTCAAAGATTTCAAAAGATGGCAAAGTGTAAAGGACAATTACAGAGCCTATATGCAAATCTTCTTTTTTTTCTTCAAGATTATATGTAAATCTTTTTGATACATTACAATGTAATATTTTGAGTATGTTACTTTTATATGCAACATTAATTGTTGTTGTTGTTGTTACTACTATTATTATAAAAGTTTTATATTTTGCACCCCCGACCTATGGTCCTGAATACGCCACTGCCACCAATAACGTTCCCGACCCGCTCACTTTTTTCTCCCTCAACACCCTTCTTTCCAATCTCCCTCTCCCTCACCCGTAACATCCCCTCCGTCTCCATCTCCTTAGAATTCTCAAAGCGATCATACCTTGCAACCTTAGCAAAGACCCAGTAATTACCAAAACAAATATTATTTAGTGCTTTAGAAAGTTTCCCAACATCACATACATTGCTAAAGCGAACAAAACCATATGCCTGGCCATTCACGTTACACTTATTTTCCAAGTAAACGTCTTTTAAAATTTCACAGACCTCAAAACTTTACCGTAAATAAAAATAGGGAATTTGCTCCAGTACGTTTCAAAGGTAAAAAGAAAAGAACCTCTTGAAATCTGACCCCACATGATCGGGCCTATTATGTTGTAGATAACGAATATCACAATCATAACAATCCCCTAACCACGCTGAAACTGGACGCGAGCCGTGACGAGTGTATCGCGACCTTGACTGCACAATACTCTGATCATGAAAAACCCTATCCCTAACCTGTTCAAACCGATGCACACTAATACCTCATTGTTGTGATGTTGCCTGCTATCTGTCCTGGCCAATATGACCCTATCCACATACTTTCCGACGTCGCCGACTCACCTCTGTTCATTTCCCTCGATCCCCCCAATTTATGACACCCTGATTGGACCCCGATCCCCTAAAGAACCTCACCGTCGGCGATAGGAAATATTGGCGTGGATGCCCTCGATGAAGCCTAAGGCTTTGTTTGGATTGACGGAATCAGATGGAATGGATTGGAATAGTATAAACAAGGAATCCATTGTTCGGACATGTAAAAATTGAATGGAGTGGAATAGAACATGGTGGAATCCATTCCATCCTATACACTCATCTCTTTTTTCATTCCCCCCAATTTGGGAGGTATACAATGGAATAAAACAACTTAATTAATTAATTACCTTTTTATCCCTATTTTCTTATTGCATCACATATTATGTCTTCATCTCCTCCTTCATGTATTGTGTCTTGCTTCTCCAGGTTTTTCTTCTCCTTGGTGTCCCTATCGTGTGTCTTGCTTCTTACAATTCAATTTTTATTTTTTATTTTTGTTTCATATTAAAATAGGACAAAAGTCTCAATTGAAAAGAAAAAAAAAACTTAATAGTAGTTTTAACCCCCTATGTTTTAAGAAGTTGCGATTTTGACCCCCTAACAAAATAAAATACAAAACCGTCCCCTAAGTATTGCTCATTTTACAGTTTTGACAAGTAAATGCACATGTGGACGCCACATGTGTAATTTTTTTTTAATTAAAAATAATAATTTTGTAAAAAGTTACACGCGTGGTGTCCACGTTAGCATTGACTTGGTCAAAATTTGTCTGAGGGACCAAAACTGCTATTAAGCCTAAATAATCGCCAACTTGACCTGTTTCTTCTATTTCAATTGTTTTGCTCTGGTTTCTCCTGTACGAATAAAAAATTTATTTTCATTTCCCCACTTTTAAAATCATGCGTACTGCGTGTTTCGTTTCTTTCCTTTTTTTTCACTTTCATGAACTCTTTTTTTCTCTGTAAACCATGAATTCATAGTTCCCTTTTTTTTCTACCTTTTATTCTTTTACTTTCCATTTGATGCATATTATAGGTTTTCAGTTTTGTTCATTTTTCTAATACAACACTGTTATTTTAAGTAAGGGCGAGAATGGAATAACAAAAAATTATAATTCATTCTGTTCCGTCCACTTTTCAAACAATGAAATGGAATGTTTGTTCCATTCCACTCTGTTCCATTATATTCCATTTCATTCCGCTCCGTTCGGTTCCATCATTCCAAAGAGAGCTCAAGGGAATCGCCCCTCTGAACATTTTTCGTATCTGTTAATATAACTCCAAATGCTAAATATGGTGGCATTGAAGCCAACAAATATGGTGGCATCTAATGAAATGACATCACAAGTTGACAACCAATAAAATACTTGGGTCATATTATCCTCTTGCATGCTTTTTGTTTTATGCGATTTCCCTTTTTCCTGTTGATAGGTTCTGGGCAATTTCCTTGAGCTAGTACATTGGTGAAAGAATTAGGCATGACAATGGGGCAGGGTGGGGACGGGTTTTACATTTCCCGTTCCATACCCGATTCTCATATACTTATCCGTTACCCTACCCATATCCAACGGAGATGAGAAATTCAACCCCATCGCTGTCCCTGACGGGTTCAGGTATCCCCGCCCATCCGCGTCCCCGCATTGAATACTTTTTTTAATAAAAAATAGAAGTTTTTTTTTGCACCCCCTAGAGAAATGTTGTAATGCATTATCCAGCAATATGCTCACTTTAACATTTGTTAGACCGATTGATTTAGTTGCTCCTTGAAATATCAATGGTAGTTTTTATAACACGACAATTATCAAACAAAATAACATATCATACCAACACAAAGTAATTTTCTACATTTGGGATGTGTTTGAGTATGGGTTTGGGGTTGGTACCTATATACCCGTTACCCATTCCATACCCGTGTTTTGAAATCGGGGAAAACCCAAACTCATACCCAAACCCAGTTAAAACGGGGAAAACCCGTCAAATTGAGTTTGGTTCAGGTGGGTAACCACGGGTATGGGTTTTGTTGTCATGCCTAGGACTAATCATCAATTCATTCATAGACAATTTTTTGCATTAAGGAGGGACGCCAATTATGTACCATCAAAAAGGAAATGTCATATAACAATATTAAACAATTTAATTGTGACATATAAATTAATTCAACTATTTTCATTTCTCTTTTGTATTTAAAAAAATTGTATTACCACATGTCACATTTGAATTTACCAATATCATATTACATAATGTCATACAAGTACAATGCACTTGTGACTCTGTAAGGGAGTAGTAGAAGGTCTTTGGCATGCAAAGTGGTTGAGTTTTAATGTGGCAAATTATACGTGGATTTATAGTTGTGGTGAATACTATTATTATTATTATTATTATTATTATTATTATTATTATTATTATTATTATTATGAAGGGGCAGTAGTGCAATGTGATTGGAATGAGTCTTGTTCAAAGGATTTGACAACTCTTGCCGGCTGGAGTGAAAGGTGAAGGTCCAACATTTATGTCTTGAGGACATGCGTGTTCATCCTTTAGCTAATACTCCTCGTCGCTGTATATAAGTTTTTAATGCCGTTTCATATTTATTAAGGAATGTTGTTTATGTAAATATTATGTTTATTTTATGTGTAAATAATTTTTTTTAAGAAAAATATGTAAATATTATTAAATTGTTCTTTGTCAGTATGTGTATTAAATTTGATTTTTTCTTCATATTTTAAGATAAATTAGTAGTATTTTTTTTAAACGAAAAGACAAGATAGTAATATTAATTAGTGATATGTTTAAGAATAAATAATAAACTCATCTAGTAATTTGTATAAAGAATTATATTTAGGGACAATACATTTTATCAAAATGCTTAAAATTATGGACGGAGTGAATATTAGGTATAAATGAGATATGAGATATGTTTTATGAATCTTGTCTGACACAAATTAATCATTTGTTAGCTGCCGTGCCGACCAATCAAAAGTTTCTTTACCACGATGGGTTAAGATATTATTTCTCTTCCCTTGGGCTACGCCGCTCATGTTAGTAAAAAAAACATTAGTTGGTTATCTATTCTTAAAAAACCGTCAAGCAAACACTCACACCTTCAATGGGACATTCTGCCACAAGAGATCCGAGGAAATGAAGTCATGAGTGGAAATCCTATTAGTGAGAATGTGATATGCACCATTGACAGAACACCCAAGAATATCCAAATTTTTGGCGAGTGATTAAAATGGTTGGGATTTAATGCAGTTGTGCAACATGAATGGAAGAAGTCTTGTTCAATAGATTAGACAACTTTTACAAACGGAAATGAGAAGTGAAGGTTTGACATTCGTGAATACAACATGTGTATTGATGATTTAGCTAATATTAAAGGTATAATGGGATCTGAGATAATTTTTGAGTTTGTCCGATTCAAATTAGTCATTTGTTAGATGCCGATCAAGGAAGGGTTTCGTGTGTTTGGTTAAAATTAATTTCTTTTCTCTTGGGCTACTGCCCTCGTGTGAGTAAAGAAGCGTGAATATTTTTTCTTCTTCTTCTTCTTCCCGGTTCAAAATCATACCAATTTATGATTACTTTGAAGGCATAGTCAATTATGACACAATCTTCAAACATGTAAAAAAATTGTAATTCACTACTTTACATTACATTCAAGACGTGGAAAAAAAATAAAAGTGGCCATATTTTAATTTTTCAATGACGTATAATTTCTAATACATACCTGCTCACGATATGACAGCGATTTGTACATTTTTTTTCTCAATAGTTAGATCATCATGATTGAAAAATTGAATATTATTGATTTGAACCACTAAAGCACAAAATGAAATGCAGGAACGTTGTATGCACATGCCATTTCTTTCTATAAATAAATACATCCCATCTGTGGTAACCACACTTCAGTCTAGAGCTCAAAACAAGAGAAAAATAATGAACTCTTCTTTCAGTCTCTCATTGGCAGCTCTATGCTGTGTAGTGGTTGTGCTTGGAGGGTTACCCTTCTCTTCAAATGCACAACTTGATAATTCCTTCTATAGGGACACTTGTCCTAATGTTCATTCCATTGTTCGTGAAGTACTAAGAAATGTTTCTAAGACAGATCCTCGTATACTTGCTAGCCTCATCAGGCTTCACTTCCATGATTGCTTTGTTCAAGTAAGTATTATTCATCATTTTTAATTATTTAGGTGTATTTTCTAAATCATGTTTAGTTTTTGGTAAAACTATAGTAGCACACTATAGTAATTTTTAAACTCGGTATCTGATCAAGGACCGACTGATCCGAAAAACATTTTTGGTATTTGTAGCTCATATATTTGATATCTATGTTTATGAAAGGGTTGTGATGCATCAATCTTGTTGAATACCACTTCTACGATCACAAGTGAGCAAACAGCTTTTGGAAATAACAACTCAATAAGAGGTTTGGATGTTGTGAATCAAATCAAAACAGCAGTGGAAACTGCTTGTCCTAACACTGTTTCTTGTGCTGATATTCTTGCACTTGCTGCTGAAATTTCCTCTGTTTTGGTATGTTCCATATCTTCTTTGTTCCATTTCCATTTTTCTAGTTCTAGTTTACAAAAACAACAATACTGTAATAAAAAAGCAGTCAAAAGATGAGTTGAGAATCCTTGCCAAAAAAAAAGTTAACTATTTTCTTCTTTATTTTTAACATGAAAATGACATGAGAAAAGGAAAAAAAAAGGATTAAAGTGTTATATATAATGACAAAATTATTTGTCGGATTTTCCTCACGGGAAATTATTTGTAGAGTTTAATTGTTATTCTTTCGATCTCATAGTTTCTCAGATTTGCTTATTATTTATTTCACACACCTAAGAATAAACTGCTTCCTCCGTTTCATAACGAGACGTTTTAGGAAAGAAAAAAAATTGTTTTGAAATGAATGTCATTTTACATTTTCAATACAATTTTATTTTTTTTCTTCAATATTGTCCTTAATAAATACTTCAATTTTTCTCTCTCTCACAATTTCAAATACAACTTTAAGTTTGTCTTTCTCAAATAAAGTAAAGATAATTTAGTAAAAGTGTTATATTTATTGATTATTTCATTCAATTTCTTAATCTATAGGTCAAAATCTTAAACAACACTTATTGTAAACCATATGGAGTGTATAAAAGAAAATGAATAACAATTTTACTAAATTATCCTTACTAAGTATTCATTTGTTTACTCTTATCACAAGGGAAATGTTAAAGTGGAAATTATGCATTGAAATTGGTGCAAATTTATTTCTCAAAAGTTGATAATTAACTTTTCTCGTTAAATACTTTCTTTGTGAAGAATTCTGTCTTAAGGTAACATGAACACATGCTAACATGACTCTTATCATAAATGCAAATGAAAAATAATATTAATAATTTATAAGCAATATACATAATTATAGGTTACAATTAAAAATAATAATAATTTACAATAAGAATTGAAAATAACATTCATTTTAGATTCTTTTTTACAAATGTAAACTTTATTTTGTCTTTCCTTTCTTTTACTCTTATTGAGCTCAATACTGTAATTCTTCACCTTTTTTTTCTTTCTTAAGGACCGTCATTTTTTACTTGTGATTCTCATTTATTCTAGTAACATAATTTGCAGGCTCATGGTCCTGATTGGAAAGTGCCATTAGGAAGAAGAGATAGTTTAACAGCAAATCTAACCCTTGCTAATATAAATCTTCCTAGTCCCGCTTTCAACCTTACTCAACTGAAATCTAACTTTGATAATCAAGGTCTCAACGCTACAGATCTAGTTGCACTTTCAGGTATAAAAATGTTTCCTAAATTAGAGAAATTATTATTAATTAAAGTGATATTATTATACATGAGATTTGAACTTCGTTTGCTAATGGTGATATACCTCATGATGTACATATATGTGTGTATTTAATTGTATATATGTTTTGGTAAATATTTAGGTGCTCATACAATTGGTAGAGGCCAATGTAGATTCTTCGTTGATCGATTATACAATTTCAGCAATACTGGAAATCCCGATCCAACTCTCAACACAACCTACTTACAAACATTGAGAACAATATGTCCCAATGGTGGACCTGGTAGCACCCTCACCGATTTGGACCCAGCCACTCCAGATACATTCGACTCGGACTACTACTCAAACCTAAAGATTCAAAAAGGCTTGTTTCAGAGTGACCAAGTATTGTCTTCCACAAGTGGTGCAGACACGATTGCCATTGTCAATAGTTTCAACAACAACCAAACTCTTTTCTTTGAAGCTTTTAAGGCCTCGATGATTAAAATGAGTAGAATTAAAGTGTTAACTGGATCTCAAGGTGAAATTAGAAAACAATGTAACTTTGTTAATGGAAATTCTGGCCTTGCCACTAAAGTCACTAGAGAGTCGTCAGAGGATGGTATTGTTAGCTCATACTAAGTAATTTAATACAAGTTGCATAAGAAATGTACCTAATAAAGAGTGTGTTCTAGAGGCACATACATGTTGTGCTCTTATGGTGGATGGCGATAGGTTTGTACTTTGTAAACTATGGCCATTGATGTAGTGTTTGTAAGATCTATTTTCCTCTATTATGATAATTATGTGTTTCATATTACTGATAATGATGAGATATGGTAAGGATTAGGGGTGTGTATGGTTTTAAAACCAAACCAAATTGAAACCACATATAGGTTTTGGTTCAGTTTTTAAACCCATTACATTAAAAACCAATTTTCTAGCAAAATCAGTTTAGATATGGGTTATAACCAGTTCAAAACCAGTTCAGATCCAGTTTGTTCTAAACGTTGGTTTTGTGGAATTGAACTAGTTTTCACAAGTAGCCGATGAAAAAAAGTGATTATGAGATGCTTTATGAGAAAGAAATGATTATGAAATCCCTAATTTTTTGTCAAAATAAAATAATATCCCTAATTTCATTGCCATAAAAATATAGATATAATCACTCTTCCATTTTTTTGACGTTATCTTCTTCTTTCTTCTTCTCTTCATAAAAATAAACTAATCAATCCAATAAACACTCAATTAGATCAGAGATCTGTTCTCTTTCTTATTCAATTTCAAAACGAGATTCTGGCTGGTTATTATTGAATCAGTAATAATAAACACGCAATTTTTACACATATCCAACCGGTTTAAAATCGGGAATCGCGTTTCCGAGAAACGCTTTTCCGATAAGCTGTAGAATCACGTTTCTGAAGTGAAATTCTAGCGGTTGTCACTTTAGGAAGCGATTTGAGAAACATGAGTTGAAGAAAAAAGGGACTCTAACAGTGATTTGAGAAACAGGATGAGTATGAGAATGGGAACTGAACGTGAGTTTTGCCTAAAAGAAAAACCCGTTTGAACTGGTTAAAAACCGGTTTAACTTTTCTGTTATTATATGGGCTGGTTTAGTTTTTCACTAATTGGATTGTGTTTTTAAAATATGGATCAGGTTTGGTTAGTCATTTGGTTAAGGTTAACCAAATTTTTTGAACACCCCTAATAAGGATGTTGAAGTATTTAGACTTAAATACATTTTTAGTCCCTTGAATTACATTATCAGCTGTGCCACTTTATCTCTTCAAATTTTAATTGTGAATTTAACCCTTCAAGCTTATCTCATTTATGATTTATTAACCCCTCCCTCAGTCGAATTTTAACCAAAATACATTTATGTGACAAATTTTTAACATGGGTGTGATTGTAATTGGTCAGAATGAAAATGAGTAAATACAATTGAATAGTCACGTGCAAATCATCCAAACCCAAAAAATCCATCATTCTTCTCCCTATCTCACCTTCATCATGCATCCAAACCCAAGAACTCTTGCTCACATTCCTTGACAAGATTTTCACTACTGCCCTCAATCAGTATTTTTTTTCAATAACATTCTACACACAATTTTACTATTGAATTCAAGATTATTAATTATTTACTTAAAAAGAAAAAGATTACTAATGATTTTCTTAAGAAATATCTTTTACGGGAGCGGTGTCTGCAGCACTTTCTCTACCGTGAGAATACCTTCAATCAAATCCTAGACTTCAAATGAGGGTTTTTAAAATCTAATAAAAAAAAAAGAGAGAAGAATTGTAATGGTTGTGATTAAAACTTGAGCAAAAACAAGTGAAGTACAATTGAGACGATCCATTCCGGTCTTTATATTTTAATTAATTTTTTTTATAAAAAAAGACAATTGTCGTGATTATTTTATTTTTTTAATCCATTCTCCCCTCTCGGGTAACTTTTGTAAACAAAGAACAGAGAGAGATGACAATTTGCTAGGCAGGAGAAGTATATAGGTTTAGGTAAGTAAAGAACTTAAAAATCAGGTTCTAGATACTCTTTATTATATTCCAAAAGAACTTAAAAAAAATATTATATTCCAAAAAAAGTTATTCAAAAGTTGACATGAACTGTATGAATCGAACATTTCAACGCATAATTAGATCATGACTTCTCTTATAAAGATATATGCAACGAAAAAGGAAAAGGAGAAAGAACCTGCAGATAAGTAAGACCAAAAAAACTAAGGCTAACACGTTTCTTCATAAGAAAAAAATCACTGAAATAGAGTGTAAGGGCATATACTCTAAGGTCGTACTACAATAATTTGATATCAATTATACAATCAATAATCACAATTCTTTTACTTGTTACTCTCACTGAAAGATCTTGGCATACTTTTTCTTGTCATGAAATTGAAAATAATACACATATAGAATGGGTATATGATAATTCAAGGACACAAACGTGAACAAAATGAGTTTAACGAATTTATATATCATGTCTATGAAATAGTATACGTAATATAGCCTAGGCACCGGCCTTAAACCATACACGTACGTTGATCACGAAATCTAAGAGACCCAAAATTTTAAATCATTGAATATAACTACGGACATTTTGAATTGGAAAATAACAGTATGTGAGGTTGTACAATGTACATATGAAGTTGGTAATGACTTATGAGGTTATCAAGTGCAGCAGGTGTATGACTAAGTTTTTAATTGAAAAGTAAACACTGTCTAACTTTTATTTTTTTTCTTTCTACAGCAGCAGCCCTAGCTTTTTATTGTGTTCTTTATTCTTGAATAAAAGGGTTAGTAGTTAAATAGAAGGAAAATTCTTTAGTATCCAGCGAAGTATCCACCTAAATTAAATTCCTATTACATTTAATAGTTTTTTTTATAAAAAAAAATAACTAAAATGTGTAACAAATAATGCCACTAAAGCAATTGTTGATAATAATCCTCTTTTAAAATTTGTGGATAGTACTAATTTGAAAACCACTAGGGAGGTTGTTGTTGATACTATGCATCTAGAAGACATGGTTGCTCAACGTAAAGAAAATTTGAGTGATTTAGCATATACATAAACCACTAGGTCAGGGTAATATTGACATGATTTATGAAGATGATTCAAACTCAGCTAACATTTTCTGTCAAGAGGATCGTCAGGACTCAGGAGGATGTAATAGCAAATGCAATTTCTTTGGGAGGTAGCTCCATTATGGTGACAGACTCTTACTTGTCAAGCATATATTATTTATGACATGCAAGTTTTAGGGCTTGTTCCTATAGAGGCCAAACAAGCAATGAATTTTCTAAGTGAATCCTAGGCGAACATGGCTCAGAACGATGAGATTGTTGATTTAGATGAAAACACGAGTCATCCATTTCAATCGGTGGTCCCGAGATAGAAGAAGAACAAGAAAAAACAACAGGAGGCGAGCAAAAGTTTCAAGGTGGGTAAATTTAGCGGTTCGTCTCACTAGTTTGCTTTTTTTTGCTTTCTATTTGTGTTGGGTCTCTTTTGCTCTTGCGGAGGGTTTTGGTTTTGTCCCCCCTCTTCTTTGTACTTTTTTCTTTCGTTTAATATATGTTTAGTGTACTACAATTGGAAACCCATCTGCATCTCATCTTTCGCTTAAAAAAAATAAACTTACTATTGTCACTATTAAAAAAAAAAACATTTTTCACTGATTTTCTACATATGTTATCAATTTTTCATTAAGACTTTAATAAACATACCTCAACATATAGTAGAAAAAGTTACATATATATTATTTTACACTATTAATATTAAAGTATATGAACTATAACTTTTTTAAGCAAAAACAAAATCAAAGTGCAAAAGCACATGGTGGAGATTTACATCCCAGGTATGATCAAATACAACTAAATAGAGTGTTAATTTAAAAAAAAAAAAATGCTAAAGCACAAACATCATATTCTTTCTTTAATTACAAACTAATCCTTTTTTAGCAACTACTCCTTTTCCTTTTTGGTTCTAGACTCTAGTAACTACTCTTCCATATTGCTTTAATAAAGGTAGTAAATATTATTAAAGCATGGGAAGAAAATTCCACGTTCTTTAGATAAGATTCCAACCACCAACATGTACGAGTACGAACCATATTATTAAAAATAGAAAGGACATTGCATTGGTCGTTTGACCCAAACTAGATAAAAGCATCACGTTATTGCTCATAATAACAAACATTGTCTGAAAGAGGTAAAAAAAAAAAAAATGAATCCACTTGGTCTAAGTGCAACAGCTTTTTGCTGTTTGGTGTTTGTGCTAATTGGAGGAGTACCCTTTTCAAATGCACAACTAGATCCTTCATTTTACAATAGTACATGTTCTAATGTTAGTTCAATCGTACGCGGTGTGCTCACAAATGTTTCACAATCTGATCCCAGAATGCTTGGTAGTCTCATTAGGCTACATTTTCATGACTGTTTTGTTCAAGTATATTCTCCATCTCTTACCTTGACATTTTCATGACTGTTTCCTACTATTTATTTTTCTTTTTCAAATTTAAATTTTGTGGACAGTGAACATGATTTCGTCAAATTCGTTGTGATTTCAAACATACGTACATAATGAGTTCAAATGTATAAATGCTAATAGTTGTTGTGAACATTGTTGCAGGGTTGTGATGCGTCGATTTTGCTGAATGATACGGCTACAATAGTGAGCGAGCAAAGTGCACCACCAAATAACAACTCCATAAGAGGTTTGGATGTGATAAACCAGATCAAAACAGCGGTGGAAAATGCTTGTCCTAACACAGTTTCTTGTGCTGATATTCTTGCTCTTTCTGCTGAAATATCATCTGATCTGGTATATATTTCCTTGTTTCCTAGTCATACATTTAAATGAACTTCTAGCTAGATAGTATGTTTTTTAATTCCAAAACTTCCTTGTTCATAGAAAATTAAAGAAAAGAAATGTAGATATTGTTATGAAAATCAAAGAAAAGAAAGTAAGAACAGAATGAGAGTATGAAATAGAGTTGTCAAAAACCATTTTTTGAATAACTTATGAAACAACCAAGGATAAACAAATAAATGTAGGTATTGACAAAAAAATCAAAACAACAACGGAGAGAGTAAGAACACAATAAAATATATGAAAGAGAAAGTTGTATACAAAATTGTCACAAAATGATCGTACAAATGTCATTTCTCAATTATATATCCGGTGGGATTTCAAAAGCTTGTAAGCCCCAATTCGGGTAAGGCAAGGCTATCAAATGATGTGGTCCAGCAGTGTCTGGTTATGTTTATTTTGGTTTGGACTGATCTGATGGTTTTAATTTTACATGATCATATCTTATGCTCTAAAGTTGTACTTTCCTTTTCATGATGTTTATATACATTGTTAAAGAAATACTAACCGTAAAAATAAATAATTAAAATAGTTTTCTAAAAATGAATTAGTTATTTCCCTGCAGTATTTCATAGAATTTCAATTTTATTAATTAACATCATAAGCCATAATATATTTTAATTTATCCTACAATGCAACAAAAATTGCAGGCAAATGGTCCTACTTGGCAAGTTTCATTAGGAAGAAGGGATAGCTTAACAGCAAATAATTCCCTTGCAGCTCAAAATCTTCCTGCCCCCACTTTCAACCTTACTCAACTAAAATCTAACTTTGATAATCAAAACCTCACTACTACTGATCTAGTTGCACTCTCAGGTATAAATTTTTTGTTTCTTCAAAAAATGTAACATGAATGTGTGTACATATAGTGTAAAAATGACTAATATTAAGAATCCCCAATCAATTTTTAGGTGGTCATACAATTGGAAGAGGTCAATGCAGATTTTTCGTTGATCGATTATACAATTTCAGCAACACAGGAAATCCCGATTCAACTCTAAACACAACTTACTTGCAAACATTGCAAGCAATATGTCCCAATGGTGGACCTGGTACAAACTTAACCGATTTGGACCCAACCACACCTGATACATTTGACTCCAACTACTACTCTAATCTCCAAATTGGAAATGGCTTGTTTCAGAGTGACCAAGAGCTTTTTTCCACAAATGGTTCTGACACTATTTCTATTGCCAATAGTTTCGCCAATAATCAAACTCTCTTCTTTGAAAATTTTGTTGCTTCAATGATAAAAATGGGAAATATTGGAGTTTTAACTGGATCTCAAGGTGAAATTAGAACACAGTGTAATGCTGTGAATGCAAATTCTTCTGGATTGGCTACTGTAGTCACCAAAGAATCATCAGAAGATGGAAAAGCTAGCTCATTCTAAATATAAATTCTTCTGGATTGTGCTAACATATATGATATGTGCATGTGGTGGATCACGATGATTAATCTCTATTTGTATGCTATTTCTAGTTCTATGTTATGTTTTTGTTTTCTTCTTCAAGTTGATTAGGGACCGTAGAAGCTCCCTAATAATATTTGTGTCAAAGTTACTTAGAGTGTTATGTCATAATGTTATTTTCTAAAATACTTAAACAAGTATTTATATGTTAAATATGACTGTATGTCTGCATGAAATTCTTTTATATTGTCATTCATAGTAATTAAATCCATAAATCAACAAAAAAGTAAAAGCATTTGATACATCAACTGAACTAAAATCTATGATAAGATGGAAACAAAGAACTAAATGTACCACCATATAGAAACAAAGGAAATGGAAAACGAATGAAGCGAGAAACTTGTATAACAAAGAAATAGCAAAACATATAGAACACCCAAACTCATAGCAAATCTTCAAATAGGCTTGGTCAAATTATTTTTGCAAGCTTATTCTTGAGAAGTATAGAAATGCCAAGAATGTTGACGACGCCATAATTGAATGTATAACAATTCCTTGTAATGTAACCAACCTCTGAAAACAAGGTATCGAACAAACAGTTAAAACATATAGCTTTTGATTTTGATACAACTAATTCAACACTTATACAACATTTTTAAACTATTAATTTTAATTATATCTCAACACTCCCTCTTAATTCAAATTCTCTAGACTAAACACGTTGAACATCTTCCTCGTCTCTTTGATCATCTGTCTTGAAATAGGTAAGAGTGATCTTGCATTTGTTTACTTGATTACAAAGAAAGTGGAACTTGGTCTCTATGTGCTTGTTTCTCCTATGATGAGCTATGGGATTTTTAGCAATGTTTATTGTTGATTTGGTGTCTACCATGAGTTCAGTTCTTTCTTCATTATCATTCTTCATATCAAGCAATAGAAATTGCAATCATATGCGTTGCAAGCTGAAATGTATTCAGCTTTACTGGTTGACAAGGCAACAACAAGTTGTTTCTTTAACTACATGAAATTGGAGAGTTGAAGATTTATGACATATATCCCATTGTGCTCCTTATTTGCACTCTATCACCACACGAGTCTGAGTCACAAAAAACGATTAGTTTTCCTCTTTGGCCATCATGTTTTGGATATAGAACACCATAATCACTTGTACCTTGAAGGTATCTAATGACTTCTCATCATATCATGTATTTAGATATTTTATCGAGTCTTTTTCTTAATTTATTTTAAGTTTTTAGGGGATTTTAGAGTGAGTTACTTATGATTTTGGGAAAAGTCGATCTTCTATTGAAAATAGTCTTTGTAAGTCATTTCATTTCTCTAACCAGACAACTCTATATTTGTCATTGTCTTATTAGTGTTTTCTGACGGGTTGATCTATTTAGGCGATGCTTGGTCGAGGTTACGGAGATATGAGACTGTTACATTGAAGAGTTGCAGACCAGACTTTATTTGGGGGAATCTTGTCCCAAGTCACAAGACATGTCGAAGGAGACCATGCTTGGAAACAAGTTTGAAGATCTACATCGTTGTTCATGCATCTTTCTTTTAACTTTTGAATATGCTGTTTGTTACCGTAATCATGTGTAACTAAACTTCCGTAAATTTTTCTTTTAATGACAAATGTTAGTATATCAAGGGTTACGCAAGTTTTCTCCTTGTTCATGTATTCCCCTACTCTCTTTTTTTTCCGATTTTGATCCCTTCTATTTTTTTTCCGTTGTGATTTGATAGTTCTTCCAATTTCATTCAAATTTTATATTGAAGTGGCATAATCTTTTGACGATGCATCCAAAGTGCTTGTTTATAGAATTTCAAAGTTTATGAATTAAGAACTTCAGTTTTCTTGACAAAAAATTAACAACTTAAGTTGTTATCTATATTTGCCTAAGCTTGTATTTAGCATTTTGTTAATTTCACAATGCAACAAAATCGAAGGCAAATGTTCTATTTGGGAAATTATATTGGGAAGAAGGCTTAGTTTAACGGAAAATCAAAGTCTGACAACTCAAAATCCTCCAGCCCCTCCTCCAAAGTTCAACCTCTCCCGACTAAAATCTACCTTTGTTACCCAAGGCCTCAATGCTTGATTTAGTAGCACCGTTTCATGTATAAAAAAAATTGAGAATTTCTTTTCCATCCTAATCACTTCTAGTTCTCGCGCTCTCTAACATTTCAAAAATGTCTTGGGTTTTGGATTAAATAATACGAAAGGAGGATTTCTCCTATATTTTTGGTGGTAAAATGTTTATTTTTCACCGATTCGGATTCTAAAATAAAAAGAGTATTTGAATTTTATAATTCGAACACCTTTATACACCCAACTTCGAAGCATATAGAGGGCGCGTTCGGTTTATAAAATATGAAAGTGTTTGTATTTTCAGGTTATAAAACCGGAACACCCTCTCCCCCATACACCCTCATGTGCCGAAAAATCATGGGAAAAACATATTCAAAATATATAATTTGAATTGGTTTACATGTGATTGGTTTGGTTTCCTTAAAAACTTGCGCAGAAAATGAGGAAAAATATCAAGGAACAAAACTACAATAGACTTTGCGCCCTCAAAAACCAAAATTCTACTAGTTAGATCCCTTTTTTTTTTAATTCTAAAAAATAACAATTGCATTAGCTTTATGTGATTTTTAGAATTTTTTATTGGTATTTTATATTTTTTTGATATTATTTGATGGGTTTGGTAATCCTTTCACTTTGTTCTTTTTTTGTGGTTTTTGGTACAAATTTCACAACTACTTAAATGAGAGGAAGTTCTGGTTGTTGTTAATACATATAGGTATGTTTTGGATTAAATAATCCAACCATTATTTTTTTTGTTCAGATTATGTAATTCAAACGGGGCAAAATGAGAATTTAAGAGAGTGCATGAGAAGCTGGTAGGGTGGAAAAGGAAATTCCCTTAAAAAAATTGTTTGGAAAATGTTAGGGTTTTTAATTTCGCTCATGTGTTTTTTTTATGCAATGTGAATGTGATGGATAAGGATAAATGACCTCAGTTTATATTATATACATATATAGATCTATATTATTATTATTTTAAGCAATCATCCTCTTTATTTTTTAGAAAGTATTTGGTGGACACCTCTTAAAGTGTATATATCTTGAGAGAGATTGAGAGCGATGTGGTAAATTGATAATGTGATAAAATAAAAAAAAGATAAAAAAGAAACGGTGGAGAGAAAAGCAACGATTGACGTTCAAATCCTAACATGAGTGAAAGTCTAACACAATATCTTTGATTTTGGTGTAGACAGAGATGAAAATCACTTATACTCATGCTCTTAGTGGGATGGGGATTCTCTCCAGTGAATTTTTCACTAGATACAGTTCAGTGTCAATCTCCACCATTAAATGGTTATTTAATAATTTTGACTAAGTCAATTATAAAAAAAAATAAAAATATGGGGTTGTTATTCCAATGCACTCTCCTGTCACCAGAGAGGATCTTCTCCCCTCTTAGTGACCCTCGGGTATAAAGGTTACGGGTGGGCCAACAGCCTGACGAATTAGCACCACGAAAAATAACATATTGTCTTATCTTGTAAAAAATATATATGTTGTTAAAATTTTACAAGAGATGATTATATTATGTACTAATTGTAATTTTAAAAAGTAATTTAAAATTTTGAAATATCTAAAAAAAAAAAACCACATATGGTCTTATCTTGTAAAAAACATATATCGTCAAACTTTTGCAAGAGATATTTAAAATTTTAAAGATACAGAAGTGTTTATTTAAACGCAGAAATAAAAAATTGTGATAGAAAGTATTTGTAGAATCAAAACTTGCTGAATTTTTTTAGGGTTAAATATGTTTTTAATCCCTATAAATATACCAACTCTTTGTTTTAGTCCCTCTAAAAAATTTCTTCAACTTTTAGTCCCTATAAAATTTTCAATCACTATTTTTGGTCCCTATTTTTAAGTTAATTTTAGTATTATTTTTTTAATGAAATTGTGCAGATATGTGTAGAATATTGTAAAAAACTTCCCCAGAAAAATTAAATTTTTTTAACGAAACATAAATTAAATATGAATTTTTAACCGTCAAAAATATAAAAATTCATATTAAATTCATGTTTCGTTAAAAAATTCTAATTTTTTTTTGGAGTGATATTTTTTATTTTTTGAAATAAAATGTGTATGCTTATAGCATTTCATTAATAATAAGAGAGTTTATACGATAATAAATAGTGGGACTAGCGGTTAATGCGGCAACCCCAGCAAGGGTGTGAGCTACCTCATTTGCTTGTCGCCTGTTGAACTTGACCTTAGAGTTTGAGAAGTGTGTGTTGAAAAGACTCTGGCATGCTGAAATTACCTGTCCAAATTCTGTAACATCAACCTGATGATGGTGGAAGGTGTCTATTGTAATCTTTGAATCCAAGACAACATTGACGTCGTCAAATTGCATGTCACTTAGCCATCGTAAGGCGTGGAATAAACACAAGGCTTCTCCTGTGGCAACATAATGCACAGGAGAGAGCGAGATAGTTTGAGCCAACACAAAGGTACCTTCATCATCACGGATACATATTCTAATACCTGTTTTATTCAACTGATTCGAAAATGAAGCATCAACATTACATTTCAGACGGCCTCATTGTGGACGCTACCACCTGTCTGAAGCCATATCACTCGTTGTTGTAGAAGAAGAGGAAATGCGAGTTGTAACTGAATTTCCTTGTCTTATCGGTGTTATTGTTGTTGTCTGATCATTACGAACTGAATTTATTGAAATGTTGTTTCGACTAGCTACCGGAAGAGTAGCATTAGCTGCATGCCAATCCTCCATAAGGTGACAAGCTCGATCTACTACATAAGCACATGTTTCTGTGGCCTCTTGCCAAAGTTTGAGATTTCTTTACTTCCAACGGACAGCTACAAATCGTTGACCAAGTTCTTGCGAGAGCTGATGTAACAATTCGAAAATGGCATCAACTGCTGAATTCTTTTCAAGAAACATTGATGAGTCGATAAATTAGTATTTTTAATATGTTATTTGAGTTTATTATATTTAGATTTAATTTAGTTTTATTTAAATATTATTTCCTTTTTGAGCTATTTTACTTCAATTGCAAATAATTATATTT
>Ga0315913_1002504_pt1 | contig 21593 bp, 14 predicted proteins | sample MpolsnodulesMG_FD_207736 | JGI IMG/M metagenome (GOLD analysis project Ga0315913, IMG submission 207736) | Medicago polymorpha root nodule microbial communities from Los Angeles, California, United States - small nodules | ecosystem: Host-associated > Plants > Roots > Nodule | place: USA... | reverse complement strand
GACAATTTTGAAGGGCAACTGACCAAAATGAAAAGAAAGAAAATAGCCTTGAATCTCTTAAAACCCGCCAATCTAAAAATATAGAAACTCTAATTTCTTCTTGTTCTTTCCCATTTGACCTCTAGTTTTGAGGCGTTAAAAGAAACTAATGTGGCAAATCATGGTGTAGAAGTCCAACCCCTTCTCATATATCCAATTTCAGTTGTTGCATATAGTTAACCGCAATGAAAGGGTGAGGTTAGTGAAAAATAGGGGAATTCGATTGATCTAAGTTGAAAAAACAAGACAATTTTGTGATTAAATATGGAGAAAAATAACATACTCTATATTCTTTTTATTTTGATGGAAATCTAACATATACTCAGTTGAGACAAAAACAACACTCGAATGAATCTCAACTTGATGAAAAAAACTACTACTATATTCTACAAGGATTTGTCTAACATGTGCAATATTGCACATGTTAAGGTAACTAAAAGTAGTATCTTTTCATTGTAAACCAACAATTATTGATTAAAAGTTACTCCCTCCGGTCTCAAATGTAAGAAACAGAAAAAAAATGTACGCATATTAAGAAAGTGGATTGACCACATTTAAGTCATTATAAAAAGTGATATTTTTCTAATTTTACCCTTCTCTTGGAGTAGTAAAGACATTAATGAGGTGTGTTTAATGAGGGTAAATTTGAAATTGGAGCATTTAATAGGTTCATTTTACTATACTTTTTCTTATATTTGAGACCACCGATTTTATTTTTTTGTTTCTTACATTTGAGACCGGAGGGAGTACATATTTAATATAAAAAACACAACTTCCAAGTTAAAGTTACTATTTTAAACTTCTTAACATGTGCAAATTTACACATCATAGAAAAACCCTTTCTACATTACATTATTTGAAGCACAATGTATATATATCGTGGTAGTAAAATCAATGAGCGTTGAAAAAAGCTATCATGGGATCATAAACGACTTCTTTAGCAGTGTCACCCGCTATAAAATCAGCATGTGCATAATTATCCTTGAACAATACCACACGCTTGTTAGCATCTTGATCACTGAGATCATTGAGCAAAACCTTCACATCTCGTACATCTGATAGAAAATCTTTCCCTCCATAGCCAAGAAAAAGAGGGAATTCACTTGAAATTTTTGTCATGTCATATGTTGGAGGAACCCTTTGTCCATAGTGTTGTATATTTTGTGCTTCATTAACATAATCATACTTTGCTATTTTTCCTGTTCTGATCACTACACAAATTTCATAGTATAAGAGCCAGGTCAGTAAGAAAAATTATTCAATTCATAAGTGCATGCAAATAAAATGATATAAAAATTGTTTGGTACGTGCCGGTAATAAAATAATATATTTAGTCACAGATAAAAATATTGCTTTTAGTAGACTTACTTTGCGAAAAATGGATCAAGTTCTTTGTCGATGTTGGATTTGGTTCATGATCAAGATAGAAATGTATCTTAGAAGAATTTATGCAGCAATTCGGACCTAAAAAATAATCAACAAATGTGGTAATAAGTATATTTCTACATAAAAATTAAGTGAAATTTCCTCATCTAAGTACCTGTGAATAATGGCAATAGGCTGTTTGCACAATTGAGGAATAGACTGTTGCATATGCCCTCCACAAGTTTTAATGCAGCATTCCTATTCATTAGAATTAACAAAACAAAAAAAATTATTTCTACTAATACTTTTTTTTTGTTGATGCAGTTTTACCCTTTTATTTTGCTCTCAAACATTTTTACAAAATATAGTAAAAGTAGAGGAAAAGTTTATTTATTCTCTTACGCATTAGGAAGGAATTCACGAAGGCCTAACCAATATACATCCTGATATATTAAAAAACAAAAGGAAAACATTTTCATAATTGTAATCAATTAATAATTATATACATAGTTTATCTAAATAGTGTTTTTTATTCTATCACTCACATTAGCTAAAAAGAGGTCAGCAGCAACTTTTGTTACCCCTGCAGGAACTAGATTCATATGAGCAATTGGACTAAGTAATGCAGCTGATCTCAACATATTCAGAAGTTTCCCTTGAGATAAAGCAACAAAAGCTATCAAAGTTCCCTGAAACAATTATTTCATTTATTTTTTGATATTGCATTTATATCATTTATTGTTACACACACATAAACTAATTAAAAAAATACGAAATAAAACCAACGCACCTGTGAATGACCTGTATAGTGAATTTTTTGACCCGTAAGGTTGTAAACATATTGAACTGAAGCAGGGAGATCATAACTTGCTAATTCATCCCATGACCAATCCCAATAAGCCTATACATATAATGAAATAAATCAATAATCAACTATAATTACTATTAAATAGTGAAAATTAGAAGAGATTGAAATATTGTACTGTATATTGTAAAGAACACAAACCATTTCATTAGGATTTAGTGATGTGTGCATGGTGCTATATTTTGTGCCGCGGCCATTGACAAGCCACACATCAAATCCAATGTCTGCTAAAATAAATCCTAGTGATTCTTCTGGAGAATTGAACAACCATATTGCTGCATCCTGAAATATATATCATAGGAGTCAAATTAATAACATGTTGACTTTGTATATACAATAATATTATAATTTGAATCCGTAGTACAAAACTTACACAAAAGAGACCATGTTGGATTAACACGGGTGGCTTGTCCGCTTTCTTACCGGACCGCCCCGCTGGGATCCTCTGCAGGCTCAAGATATAGCCATCCTCTGTTGTAACCTGAGTTAGCACAAAAACATTGATGTCAACCATTTTATTTTATAATCGAGGAAATGTGAAATTCATTAGCGCTTTACAATTTTATTTTTTTTCCTTTTTGGCAAAAGAGGTTACAATTTCTTTTTTGAAAAAAAAAAAGAGGTTACAAAATGGCATGTGGAATGCAACATGCTATAGTAATATTATTTACCTTGTGTTCTTCACATGGATAACCTTGTGGCTCAGCCAAACTCTTGCAGATACCATCACCGGTAACTGGAGAGAATGTTGAAAAATCATTGGTTGTGTAAAGTGGTTTTCTTCCTTGTGTTTCTATAATGCACAGCAAGACTATTGAAATAAGACTAATTAGTACTCTGCTAGCCATTTTGACAATGTGGTTATGCTTAGTTATGCCTCTCTACAGAAGATGAAACTAGAGGTATTTTATAGATTTCTATGGAGGACAAAGACAATTTGTTGAGGACAATGTTGCATTTTAATGCATGGTCGTAATAAGGTAATTATTGGTTGTGTTCTTCTAACATATCTCAGTGTTGAAAGGTTATTGGCTTCAATAAGGTAATTACTAATGTGATTTTATTACAAGTAATGACCATTCAAAGATTTTTTTGTAAACTTACAACCTCATTGGAGTAATTACTAATGTGACTTTTTTACAAGTAGTTAATATTTGTTAGTTTTGGCAGATTGATTGGTCTTGGAGAGTTTGATTTGTCTTGGAGATCAAATTAACAGTTTCAGCATATCTCACTATTATAGGACTTTGATTTGATACATTACTTCATAAAATACTTCTATATATATAATTATTCTATGTGCAATTGATTGATCGCATTAAAATTTTGATGTGGTGATGATTCAAAATTAAAGAACCAAATATTCTGCATTTGATTGATCACATTAAAATTTTGATGTGGTGTCTGGTGTGGTTGATTAAAGTTGATATTCCTATTTCTTTTTAATTATTTGAATCAGTGGACGACTTAATCCGTTGAGATGTTGTATTAGTCTCGGTTCTTGATGACTTTAGTTTTTGGATCGCTTTGGCTTTTGTTGTTCTAATGTAAATATTGTTAATTTTTTATTTAGACACTTCTTGTGCTTAGTTTTTTAATGGGCTAAAATGTTGTTTTGGTCCCTTAACTTGTTTTGTAGTATCGGTTTTGTCCCTTAAATAATAAAAAATCCGTTTAGATCCCTTAAGTTTTTTTTAGTATTGTTTTGGTCCTTTCCATCAGGTTCCGTTAGGTTTAATAAAAAAAATGTTAACTCCTGTGTACACGTATTACTTTGTCATTGATTCTGAATTTTTTTTTAAATATTTAATTTTTAAGATAAAAAAAAAATCCCAGAGCCAATGACAAAGTGACACGTGTTCAAAGTTTACGTTTTTTTATTAAACCTAATGGAAAGGAACAAAACGATACTAGAAAAAATTTAAAGGACTCAAACAAACTTTTTTTACTTAAAGGACCAAACCGACACCACAAAACAAATTAAGGGACCAAAAGAACATTTTAGCCTTTTTTAACAGAGTAATGATACATAGACATTCTTATGTGACAATACATTCTTTGACACCCACACAAAAATATGACACGTGGTCATGTGGACCTCACACAAACACACTTTCTCTTTCATCTCCTCTTCTCTCTTCCTAGTGCATGAGGTGTACAACGATGTATGAGAATAATGTGTGTCCATATAACATTTTCCTTTTTAACATGATATTTTCTGGCTTCTTAAAGAAAGTGTTTCATAAAATTACTTTTTAGATCAATAGCTGCATGAGATATTCCCTAAAGAAAAAAATAGCTGCATGAGATATTATGCAATAAAAACTACTTGATATCATTAATCAAAGGTCTCAACGAATTATCATGTTTTTTTGACAAAAAAACTCAACCAATCTGTCAGCTAGTATAAATATGATCATTTCACATTTATTTACAACACTATACCGCTCAAAAAAATAGTTGGTGAGGTGTTATGGTGACCATTTATACAGTGACATGACCACCCTACTACTGATTTAATATCCATATTTTTCTTATCTTATCTTATATCTTAAATGATTAGAAATAAATAAAAAAAACTTGTAAATAAGTATTGAATAATTTCCCATGAGTTTAACTTTGTTGGTAGGGACATTGCATTACAAATGTAAGGGTTGAAGTTTGAATTCTAGACACCTCACTTATTTATCTTAAAAGGTAAATTTCTAACAATTAAACTACTTAACAAAAAAAAATATTAAGTGAAAAACAATCAACTACGCGTCTAGAAAACATACTATAAGATAAATAATATTTTGTCAGCAAAGAAAACTTACGATGAGCAACATGTGAAGATATAATAAAAAACATGAAATTATAATCAATTAAAATAATACAATATTGAAGTAACTAATGAAATATAATCTCAACACGTCTGTTAATCTTAAAATTTCCAAAAGACCATTGATGTTGTGTTTGTATAAATAAAACCCTTACTGAGAATCCCATAATTTACTATACAATTGAAATATACATGAGTTCTTGTAGATACGATATAAACAATATTTTGATTCACTAAAAGACTATCATTTAACACATTGGAAATCATGTTTTCATGTCTATTTTGATGAACAAACCACCATTTTAGTCTTTAAAAGTGCAACATGTGTCATACCAACAAGTAGGTGTAATTTTTAAAACCTTCACTATTCACTATCTTAGTAATTTTTTTCCTTAACCTAAATAGAGACGTTAACTCTTTAAAAATGTGACAATTTTGAAGACAACTAACTCAATGATGTGTCTTCCAAAACCTAAATTAAAAGAAAGAAAAATATCTTTAACTTTTTTTAATCCTCCATTCTAAAATATAATCTTTAATTTCTTCACGCTCCCTTCCATTGAACTCTAAATAATTTTGAGGTGTGGCATGCATTAATGTTGATACATCTTTCCGTCGAGATTCAAATTTGAATTTAATATGTTGTTGAAGTTCAACTCTTCCTCTAGACCCGGGTCCTTGTTGATGTATTGTTAACCGCAATGAAGTGTGAAGTTACTAAAAAAATGGGGGTAATTTTACTGATCTAAATTGAGAAATTTGCAGACATATACTAGTGAATGAAAAATAAAGAGTAAGCATAATCTTGGTTTCAAAAGAGCAATTGCAAATATGAATTAAATATAGAGAAGAATCTAGCATACTCCACATTCTTTTTGTTTTAATTTTGACGGAAATCTAACATACTTAAATGAGAAAGGAAAAAAGCACATACTCTAATGAAATTCAACTTAATGAGAAAGCTATTACATACATAATAATCATCGTAAAATCAATGAGCGTTGAAAAAAGCTATCATGGGATCATAAACGACTTGTTTAGCATTGTCGCCCGCTATAAAATCAATATGTGCATAATCATCCTTGAACAATACCACACGGTTGCTAGCATCATGGACATTATTGAGGTCACTGAACAAAACCTTCACATCTTGTACATCAGATAGAGTATCTTGCCCTCCATAGCTGAGAAAAAGGGGGAATTCACTAGGGATTTTGGTTATGTCATAAGTTGGAGGAACCCTTTGTCCATAGTGTTGTATATTTTGTGCTTCATCAACATAATCATACTTTGATATTTGTCCTGTTCTGATCACTGTTTAAATTTCATAATACAAGAGTCAGGTCATTATGAAAAATATTAGTCCTATTCATAAATGCATAAAAATCAAATGATAGAAGAATTATATGATGTTCTAGAGTTTTTTTTGGGTAGTATACCACGTAGAGAAAATTAATTTTAAACTTAAATTTGTTAAAAATAAATAAATATAAAAATGACATGGCATTAAAAAAATTGAATATTAAGTATCATACTTTTTTTTTTGGTGGCCAGGGTTTGAACCTCGGACCTTGCATATTTTATGCATTGTTCATACCAACTGAGTTAAACTCACAAGAACTATTAAGTATCATACTTAACAAAACTTTATGATACCTAATTGTTCACTTTTTTAATAGAGACAAAGAAAAATATTATTCATTAACATCACAATAATATTTATTTTACAACTGCTTCTGAAATTTGAACTATATCCCTTGAGATTATAAAGTCACACTCTTACTATTAAACTGAAATCTTATTAACAAAGATAAAATTATATTTAGTCATGGAAAAATAGTTAAGAAAAGATTACTTCTTTGGTAGACTTACTTTGAGAAAAATGGATCAAGTTCTTGGTTGCCGTTGGTTGTGGTTCATGATCAAGATAGGAGTCTACCTTAGAAGAGTTTATGCAGCAATTTGGACCTATAAATTTTAAAGGTAAGGAAGACAAAAATAAGATCAATAATTGCTGTAATTAGTATTTATACATAAAAAATAAGTGAAATTTATGCATCATGCCATTATTAACATCTAAAGTACCTGTGAATAATGGCAATAAGCGATTTGTGCAGTCGAGGGATAGAATAGTGCAGATGCCACCCAGAAGTTTTATTCCAATATCCCTGCTCATTAGAATTAACATAAGATATATTATTTATACTGTTGATCAGTTTTACCCTTTTCTTTTGCACTCAAACATATTTAACAAATAGTAAGTAAAAAAATAGGGTTATTTATTCTCTTACGCATGTGGAACGAATTCACGGAGGCCTAACCAATATATATCCTGTTACATTAGAAAAAAGGAAATATTTTCATAATTGTATTCATCTGGTAATTTAATATTATACATAGTTTTATTATCTAAATAGTAATTTTTTCTGCCACTCACATTAGCTAAAAAGAGTTCAGCAGCAATTTTTGTTAACTCGGAAGGAATTTGAGTCATATGAGCAATTGGACTAAGTAATGCTGCCGATCTTAATACATTCACAAGCTTTCCTTGAGATAAAGCAGCAAAAGCTATCAAAGTTCCCTGAAAAATTTATATCAATATTTGTTTCATTAGTGAGGGATTAATTCCGCCAATAGTAGTGCTAGTTATTAAAAATATAAGAAATAAATAATCAATTTGAAATTAACTCACCTGAGAATGACCAACATAATGCATTTTTTGATCAGTATGGTTGTACACATATTGGGCTGAAGCAGGTAGATCATAACCAGCTAATTCATCCCATGACCAATCCCAATAAGCCTATACAAAATGGAATAAAACAATAATTAATTATAATTTATAAATCAACTAATGAAAGTATGTAAAGTTAAAAAGTGAAATGCATGTATATATATCACAAATAAGAATTAACCATGTCATTGGGACTTAGTGATGTGTGATTGGTGCTATATTTTGTGCCTCGACCATTGATAAGCCATACATCAAATCCAATATCTGCTAAAATAAATCCCAACGATTCTTGTGGAGAATTGAACAACCACACCGCAGCATCCTGAAATAAATCATAGGAGTCAAATTAACATGTTGACGTTGCACGAGAAACTCTTACGTGGTAATAAGATTTTGGCACACTTACAAAAGAGAAAATAGGTCAAAAGAATTAATAATGTGTATTTTTATGTGTGTCCAAACCTTGTGACCAAAATCTTTTGATTTTTTTTTTTAAAGCACCAAAATCTTTTGATCACTCAAGTATTTTTTCCACTTTGCATATACAATATTGAAATATGTATCTGCATCAATAAAACTTACACAAAAGAGACCATGTTGGATTAATACAGGAGGCTTGTCCGCTTTCTTACTAGACCTCCCTACCGGAATCCTCTGCAGGCTCAAGATGTAACCATCATCTGTTGTTACCTGAGCCAACACAAAAATAAATAGTGATGTAAAATATGGGATATCAATTGAAGTGGTATTAATGGTATTTTACAAATTCTTTTTTTAGTTCATCTGTACAATATTACTTGGTGTTACATATGCTATAGTTTCAAATGGTACGTGTAAATGGAAAGCAGCATGGTATATTAATATTCACCTTATGTTCTTCACACGTATAACCTTGTGTCTCTACTATAGTCTTGCAGATACCATCATAATTATTGGTAACTGGAGTGGATGCAGAAAATTCATTGTTTGTGTGAAGTGTTTTTCTTCCTTGGGCTGCTGCAATGCAAAACAAGACTATTGAGATAAGACTGACTACTACTGTGTGTGCGCTAACCATATTGAAAATGTGGTTATGCTTAACTAGTTATGCCTCTCCATACAAAAATAAAATAGCGGTATTTTATAGACTTCTTTGGAGGGTAGCAAAGAAAAATTGTTGAGGATAATATTTGCAGTTTAAGGCATGGTTGTAATTAATTTTTTGTAACATGGTAGTTATTTATGGTTTTGCTCTTCTAAGTTTTTTTAGTCAATAAAAAAATGGTCCAAAATAATAAACGATTTTCTTTTTTTGAAGGTAATAAACAATTTTCTTAATCAATCAATATAGACATTATCTAAACGTTCAAAATAGTTGGCATTGATTTGATTACTAAGATGATTTTATTTACAAGTAATAATTAATTAATATTTGTTAGACAATTTTGGTCAAAAAAATATTTGTTAGACGATTTGGGTTGATGACATGACTGCCATGTTATCTTGCTAGCTTGAATTCCTGTTCTTAATTTCTTATAGAGTGTTGATTTATGTTAAAGATAGATGGATCAAACTAACAGCTTGAACATATATATATATAACCAACCGTTCTGAGATCACATAATTACTACAATCAATATACAATTTCATACTGTAAAATGAGGTTGGGCCTTTTCACAATGTTGTTATCAACCGACTTAAGCTGTCATACTATTTTCATTGTACAATAAAAAAAATTCCTAAATATTAATTTATTTCTTTTTAGTGTTAAAATAGGATAATTTTATTTATTATTTTAGTAAAGGTTACTGTTAGCAATACCTTTCTAAAAGAAATTGATTAAGGGATTAAAATAATGATTTAATTAAGATTCTTTGATAGTATAAAAAGTTTTGTCTCCGTGAGCATAACTCAGTTGGCAGGGACATGCATTGTTATATGTAGTGGTCAGGGTTCGAACTCCGGACACCCCACTTATTTACCTTAAAAAAGGTGAATGCTAACCACTAAACTACCTGATAAAAAAAAAATTTTGCGCGTTGATTCAATTATATCTCATTATTTTTATTTCATTTCATACCATAAAAGGAAACTAGTTCATTTCATTCAAAACAATGTTTTAGTTTCAGGTATTTCAATATTTAAATGGAAACTAGCATAGGTATGGCTGGCCTTGCAAGATTATGAACAACATCATTCTCTTATCTCATAATAAACTCAGCTTCAACATTGTTGACCTCATTGGCTTTTTACAACATTGTTGTTATCAATTGACTTGTGAAACTTTAGGGATGATGGATTCCAACTTGTCAAACTTTAATGAAAATGTTATCAGCTGACTTAATTCATATTGCTTTCATTATACTTGAAAAAAAATATTGTGGAGGGAATTAGTGATTCATAAAAAATAATCATAATATTAATTAGGTTTAAATAAATTTTTGGTCCTTATAAATATCTCAAATGTTCATTTTAATTTCTCTAAAACTTTTCATTTAAGTTTTCGTCGTCAAATATTTTCCGTCACTACTTTTGATCCATGCTTTTAATTATATATTCACGTGTATCTTTTAAAATTTTGATTTTTTTTGCATCCATGTTTAATACATTATAGAGAATCTCTCTTGCAAAAGTTTATTTCTTTTAAAAAAAGAATTAACTCAATATGAATTTTAAACTAATATTTTGTTCAAAATTTTAAATATTTGTGAGAGAAGTTTTAATATTTAAATATTTTTGTAAAAATTCATTTAAAAATATGAATGGTAGTCACGAGTCGACTAAAATACAGAGATCAAAAGTCGTGATTGAAATACAAGACCAAAAAAAAATTGTGATTGAAAACATTGAGAAGCAAAATTTGTTAAAAATTTTGAGAGTCTAAAAAAGAAATTCTAGATTTATTTTAGGGATCAAAGATTTATTTAACCCTATTGATTATTATATGTTTCCTGCCAAAAAAATGAGAGTGAACCTTTTACAATGTTTTTATCAACCGACTTAAGTAATACTACTTTCATTGTAATTGTTTTTTTTTTACTATAAGTGTTTTAAAGTGATATATTTAAACCAAATATGGGAAAAATTATATTAAAAGACATTCCATATATTAATAATTATTTATAAATAAAAATTAAATCATAGTATGTCATAAATTAAATCACATTAATAAATTTTTACATAATGTTGAACTAATTGAATTTATTTTTGTTTGACTAAAATTAATTGAATGCTTTTAAGTATTGAACAAAGCTACTATGGAAAATAAAAATATTAAGGATGGAATATTTATAAAAAAAATTAATATTTACTTGATTGAATACGAAAATTTAAAATATATGTCTTAATACAATAACACATGGTTTCATGTTCAAAAATTAAAATTTTCATTTTGTCATTTTAGTTCAAAAAATTACTCCACTTTTCATCAGAAATTAAATGTTAAGAAGAAACTAAAAACAAAGAATACAAAAATAAAATAAAAAAAATTGCTACCCCTAATGACTATACTTATACCGGCTTTGGTTACAAATTACTAAAACTGCCACTTTTACTTTTTATGCCATGTAACTTTTTACACCTTTATTTTTCACCTGTATTTTCAACCTTTTCGAATTCAATATGTGTTCATTTTCACGACATGTTCGGCATGTAAAAAAAATTATGTTTTGTTAAATTTCCCAGAAAACTCAAATAATCATATTCGGTTTGCAGACATTTTTTTTCCGAAAACTTAATTTTACTCTTTCAGTTTGTATTTAGTTTTCAAGACAAATGGATATAAACTTTTATGGAAAACTTATACCGTATTGAGTTTTGGAGAATGTTAACCGGTGCCTTCGGACATTGGTTAAACATCTGAAAGATGTAAGATTTTATTAAAAAGTGGTGTAATAATTAGTTAGTCAAAAGTAACCGTTTATATATCCAAGATAATTTTTCTACTTTTGAATTCCTTAATCAGTGCCCCAGGAGCACCGGTTAATAAGACCCGTAAGTTTTTCAGTTTGTAATTTTTTTAGAAAAAAATTCTAACTTTTTTCATTATTTTTAATAAGTATGGACACCTCAGTAATGCGATAACGATCAATCATGTTTAGACACTATTACTTGATTCACAACTACATAGAGGTTTGATACACGAGAAGTTATAGTTAGTTAGGCTAGGGAGGTTGGAATTACAAATAAAGTGATTGCTACCATTACTAGATTAGACGTAGAGACCGGAAAAAAAAGGAAGAAGTAACAAATTAGTTTTTGGTTGTGATCAGGGTGGAAAGCACAAGAAAACCGAAAGTTCAACACAACGTCGGAAAATGGTTTTTGGTGGGCACTGTCGGAAAATGGTTTTTGGTGGAAAGTTGAGGTATAATGTGGTCTTCAATACCACCATATATACATGATAAATTCAAAGGTCATGCATTTGTGGGGCCTCTAAGGAAAGATCCGCAGAAATATGCTGAGGATGAGGATTTTGCAAAGCGTCATGTTCCTCTAAGACACATATATACTTCTATTATTGCAAGAGTGAGATCTAAAGAATATCAATCAAATCACCCAAATATATAAAAAGGAGTATAATGGAAAAATATGAGAGGTCCTAGAACAAAGATACAATGTTTGTTGAACCAAAACTTTACCCTCTTAATTTTTAATACACTTCACTTTCCTTTTTTTTTAAAAAAAAAATCTACTTTCTTTCCTGTCCCTTAGCAAGCCTCTATATAGAGTTTTCTCCCTCCTTAGTTTTTAAGGATTGGTATAACCAGTCAAAAGCTTACGTTGTTGCTTCGATTAGTGCCTTCTTGATCTCTTAACTCTCATAGTTTTTCCAAGTTTCGGCATTTTACATCTTGAACAATCTTTAAAACATTCCCTTTTGATTCTCATAAGGATCCACTCAATCAAATGGAGGTCATGTTCAAATATTAAAAATGGACCACTTATCATAATTGATTATCTAGAGAAGCTACTCAAAACTACTTCTCATTTAAAGATGGTTTTATATTTATTTCAAACTCTCAAATTTTTAAATATGCATCAAATGAATGAAAGCTTTTTTTTTTTTTTTTTTTTAGAGTAAATGAATGAAAGCTTTTAAAACCGTTTTGTTTTTAATAAAAAAATAATAGTATTTGTTCAAGAAAAGCAGTAATAAACGGACCTGTTCGCAACAAGCAAGACCCGTAAATAAAATGTTTGCTTCTTAGTTGCCTTACTTTAAAATTGATGGATCAAAGTCTTTGTTGATGTTGGTTGTGGTTCATGATCAAGAATGAAATCTATCCTAAAAGAATTTATGCAGTAACTTGAACCTACAAAATTTAAAGAAAAGGAATACAAAAAATAATATCAATAATTGTGGTAGTCAATCTTTATTGTGCATAAAAAAATAAGTGAAATTTCCCAATCATGCCATGCATTAGTAACATCTAAACTACCATTAATTAATGTCGATAGGTTTGTGATATTGAAATTTAGAGTATTGCAGATTTCCTGAACAAATCTTGTTGCAGCATCCAGGTAATTAGAAAAACATTCGACATATTATTTCCAGTGATGATTTTTTTCTAGTTTTACCATTTTTCTTTTGCACTCAAACATTTTAACAAAGATATAATAATAAAAGTAGACGAAAGGGTTATTTATTTTGTTACCTAATAGAAATGAATTCCCCGAGGCCTAACCACTAACCATTATACATCCTGTTATATTTACAAGAAGGAAAAAAAAAATCATAACTCTATTCAACTATTACTTTGATAATAATTAACATGTTTGCGAAATCAGAAACTGACTTTAAATTGAAAAACATTGACACATATAAAGCGTGTTTCTAAATAACGGTGACACTACATTTTAGGATATAAACATATAGGAATATGCTCACCGTTGCTAATATCAGACAATGGACGACCACCTCCATTTGTCTTACGCTTCTTGTTGGGCAACATCACCTATCATGTTCCGATACAAACACCTCAAGCCTTGTACCAAATGAAAATCGTGTAAGTGTGGCTTAGCATAAGGACATCATACCTAATTCCAACATTAAGTTGCATGCTATTAGGACAATCAAGCACTTTTTAGTTTGGATATGCACAACAGTAATGTACATCTGCATAATTAATAACTGAGTAATGCATCAAAACCTGATTTAGTTAAGATTTGTAATTGTGTTTGGACAGTTCAGGAAAACAACACAACTTTAGGGGTAAAGATATGGTAGCTTGAAAGAGTAGTAAGAGGGTGCTCTGGGTTTACTTCAGACATTTTGTTGAAAACAACAAAAAGTATTGTGCATGGTTTGCCTTGCATCTTATATCTTTTGCATATTTTATATGATATCTTTATAATTTTATGCTTCTTTTAACAGATCCGAGACTCATTTGAATTGTCATGTGCCTTGACATTGTTTAGGATAAGGCAAATGACCATGTTTTCTCTTCATGTTATGCTTTAGAGAAATAAATTATAAGCAATTGGTTTTTGGATAAATTATAAGCAAATGCCACATACACACAATTAAAGATTTTATGTTTTTGAATAAATTTGGGCCATATTTCAGAAACAAGCAAAATACCATCTTAAAGCATAATCCAACAAGATAGTAGTTGTAAACATACCTTTTGTTCAAAATTCAATTAAATTACATGACAAATTGCTCCAACAATTCAAACTCAAAATTCAAATATCCACACTTTCAATCTCTCACTCTCTACTCCTTCTATCTTTGTATACGACATAAATCATATATATATTTCAATGCTAAACCTCAAACAAATCAATAGTCCTTATACATGGGGGGCTATAAGTATTTTATGGTAGTTCAAAATTTTATATACCCTAAACACGGGGGCTATAAGTATTTAAATTAGTTAACGCCACAATAAAGCTTTGTGCACCCATGCGTTGCACGGGTGGAAAACCTAGTACTAACAAATACAGGTGCATGATTTGTTCCAACTGACATTAAATATATGGTAGTTTGTGCATAACGCAAATTAGTTTTCGAAGCCTCTTCTTGAAATGAATATCTGAATCATTTTGGATACTCGCTGCTACATAGGAAACATAGAATTATGATTGGAATCATAACTAACTTGAGATCAGTTAGGAATTTACTACACTAAGATGTCGAAAAATTTCCTTTCAAAATAAAAAGGCAAAATTTATTTTAACGCATTCTGTGCCTTGTAACTTCAATCTTGGTTTAACAGTCACCTCAATTTAAGATATTAGCTGAACCAATGGCGATGCTAACACGGTTTCATTGTAGCTAATTATATAATGATCTGAATTGTAAGGTAGATATCTAATGACAAATCTACTCATTTCTGAGTTTATCTTGCAGATAATAATTGCATCAGTTCTTGCTTCATGAAAAATTATAATATATTTTCATGTAACAGATATGAAGTTATGATTGATAGTAATGATGTTATAAGCAATGAGATTATAATAAGGTACGGTGATCATAGAAGGTTGCTCGGAATGATAACATAATAGAGATCAGTTAGCAATTTACTATACTAAGATGTCAAATAGCGTCCTTTTCAACATTAAGTGATAAAGTTTAGCAGAAAATATTATGTGCACTGTAACTACTACAGTTTAACAGTCACCAAACTTCAAAACAGAAGCTGAACTGATGGCATAATTAACATGGTTTCCAAGCATTTTTTAGATACAATGGGCTGCAGTGTAAGGTTTTAATCTGATATGCTTCTTCCACTCATTTAATAGTCAATGTTGCAGTGAAATTATCTTGTCAGTTCTCGCTTCACATGATTTAGGATGTCATCTATACTTAACGCATGCGAAGTGGTGATACCAATAATGATGTACTAAACAATGAGATTAACATAAGGTAGTTTAATCATGTACAATGTCAACTGCCAAACATATAATAGGCATTATGAATAAACAAAAAGCATCAGATTGAAAGTCGCCGCAATCTAAGAAATTAGGCGGACATATATAATGCACAAATAACAACCAATATCGTAATTGAATAATAAGGTAATCAAATCTATGATTGTTAATTTGTCTTGACGATGAAATTCATATTAAAAAACATAAGGCTACGAATTACCATCTACCTTAACCGGTGATTGAAAAAACATGACCAAAAAGTACTTCCAAACAACAAAAAGGATACACTGACATCATAACATTCAGACATAATTAAAAATAAAAGTAGTGACTAAACATAGAAGGTTTCAGATTTGCAAGACAACACTTTTTCCTAATCCTTAGGCTCAAGCTTCAAACATTTGAGCTTCACCGGCTTTGTGGCAGATTCATCGCCATCCAGCTCGTAAACAGTCAGTTCTGAAACACCTTTATCGGTAGATCTTTTCCCCACAACTTTGTTGCAGGGAGTTTGTTCATCTTCATTGTCAGTCACACTAACTTCCCTAACATCGCTTGTTTTTTTATTAACGGCAGAAATGGATGAATTGGCGAAACATCAAAATAAATAGGAAGATTCAAGACCAACCAAAGAGGTTGCAGAAAAGAAAAAACAACAACAGAAAAATATTAGATAGCAAAACATCAAAATAAATAGGAAAACTGAAAAAAAAAACTCAACATCAGACAAACTATAATCTCAAATCGACTGCAAGGAAATGATAATGAAATGACAAACATGTTAGATGGTTGAAAACAAATATCAATATTGAAAAATAATTCAAAATCACGAAAACTATAACCCTTGCCTATCAAAATATGGTACGACAGAAATGTCTGTATGCAATTGTGAGCCATGGCCGAATGGTATCAATGGGAAGTGAGGGGAAGCCAGAAAGATCAGCTGTATTTATATATGCATATACCACATTCCATCGGTAACTGTTACATTGGAAAAACGAAAACATTTAATGCATGTCATACAGGAATATGAAGAGTCTGTAGTAATTGTTTACAATACTTAGTTAAGAGTCTCGAAATTGGAAATCTACATTTAATTGGCATGAGGAATTTGAATTTTGAAAATGGCATTAAATGAGTCTGCAAGCAAAATTTTCCCGCCCATAATCTAGGATTAGGGTTTTGCATTAGTTGTTTACATCTTACTTAATATAAATCTAAGGTGGTCTGATTTTCCTAAATCCCTAACCCTAATGCAGCCCTAACATCCCAAAATAACAAATTTAACCTTGAATAAGAAGTCATTTCTCTCCTAAATCATCACATTAATGAGCAACTAACTACTACTTAACATTGCCTTCACCAATTTAATTTTGCATGTTTTTTGATACCTAGAGTCATGCTAATAATAAATGCAAACATGAAAAAACGTGCAAGACACAGGGCTCTAGAAGTGTTAGTTGTTCAACGTGTTTAGTTGCACACCTTTGGGACCTAGAACTAGGAGACATAATTTAATTCTTGGTTTTTTTTGCGTTTCTGCATGTTATGTTCACGTCAACTAAGAACCTTATGCCATTCCTATAAATTGGTGATACCATTTGGTCTGTTTGGCCATTGTCTCAAGTTAGCGCACCTGCATACAAAAGCTCAGTAAAGAACATTTGATATCTTGAGCTCTTTTTATGCGCATCAATGTCAACCAAAGGTCTGTATCAGGCTCAACCAAGTTTTTCACATGGGCAACTATATGTTGCATTGTCAAGAGTTACATCAAGGAAAGACTTGAAGATATTGATTATTAATGATAAGAGGAAAATAGCTATGTCACATCTAATGTAGTTTACAAATAAATTTTCAAAATGTACTTTGATTTTTTGTTTAACTATTTGACTTTCTTATAAAACAAATCCATGTATGCCACATTGATCAATGATACATGATATTCTAGAATGGTTTATTTTTCAATTTGCTTGAGTTGATTGTAATCAAAATATATTGATCAATAGTCTATAATAGACCCGCGCGACAGCGTGGGTCAAGAGTCTACTTGTACATTAGGATTAGATATTAAGGATTACTCCAACAAACTGACCCTAATTTTTTCTCTATAGATTCTCTTATTATTTTCTTCATTTAGGGGTGGTTTTCAGACAGTTTTTTTTTTTTACCTGAAATCATACTTGCTCATCTTTTTCTCTTTATTTTATTTTAAATAAGTGATTTCACATAGATATATGTTTTTTCTTCGTGATTTTGTTGTCTAAATCCCACACTGCGTTGTTCGTTGTCTTGTGCGCTGTTGTTTGATTTTCCGTCTTTTTGTGGTATTCATTTGATTTCTATTGAAATATCAGATGTTCAATCAATGATTTGAGCATCAACAGAATCAATGACATGAGTATTTCGGTCACTTGAATTTTATCATATTATTTGTAGGTATTCTGTCGTCGTATGTTATTAGCTTGGATGTTGGGAGATTGTTCGCAGATTCATCGTTTATGTTTTAAACGATGTTGAATGATGTAATCTATCAATTTGATTTGAAGGAATATTTTTGGTTTTTGTAAAAAAAACAAAAAAACTATTACGTTAATAAATAGTTTATCAAGCTAGTTTTTTTTTTTTTTTGTGTTCTGCCGCTAACTCGGCTAAAAAGAGGTCAGCGGTAATTTTTTTTTTTTTTTTAAGGAAGGTCAGCGGTAACTTTTGTTAACTCTGAATAAATTAGATTCAAAAGAATAGTAGGACTAATTAAGTAATGCGTTGATCTCAGCATATTCACAAAGCCTCCCTTTGAGATAAAGTAGCAATAGCTCTTGAAGTTTCCTGAAAATTTTATATCATTATTTGTTATACACACTAATTAAAAACATAAGAAATAATTCTGTCAAAACAAACATAAGAAATAAATAATCAATTAGGAATTAACTCACCCCAAAATGACCTACATAATGTATTTATTTGACTAGGGTGGTACACATACTGGAATGAAGCACGAGGATCATTCCCAACTAGTTCATCCCATAACATAACCAATTCCAATAAGCCTGTAACATAATGAAATATAGCAATAATAAATCAACTAGTGAAAAACTCAAATGCAATTAAATCATAAGAACTGTGTCATTAGGATTTAGTGATGTGTGCATAGTGTTATATTTCATGACGTGACTATTGACAAGCCACAAATCAAATCCACCGTCAATCTTAATGGTTCTTCGGGAGAATTGAGCAACCATATTATGGAATCCTGAAATAAATCATAGAGTCAAACTAACTTGATGTACATGTGCTGCAATATTAAAACTTCCACAAAAGAGACCATGTTGCTGCAGAACAAGCGGCTTGTTTGCTTTCTTATTGGACCGCCCTGTCGGGATCCTCTGTGGGCTCAGAATGTAGTAGCCATATTATATTGTTTCTTGAGTCAGAAAAAATAAATATTGATGTCAAATAAACCAATGATAATGGTAAAATTTTGTTACGATGAAATGGTATATGGAATGCAACATGCTAATATTATATAGTAATTTACCATATGTTCTTCACACGTGTAACCTTGTATCTCTATAATCCTTTTCTAATAGAATTATCGTGTCTCTCTAATCGTCTTGTAGATACCATCATTGATAAATGTTGACAATTTATTGGTTGTGTAAAGCGTTTTTCTTCTTTGTGTAGCAGCTCTAACGTAGATCAAAAGTATTGAGATAATTTCAGTGGTGGAGCCAAGAATTTTATCGAGTCTGGGCAAAATTTTGACCGCAAATTTATATGTGACATAATATATAAATAGTCAAAAATCGAAATAAAAGAGACTTGTCATTTTGTCGATAAAAGTACAATTTAAAATAAGAGAGATGAAACATAACCTGTCCATAGTGTGCTAAATAAAATTATGAGGTAAATGCCCTTTCTGAGACCTCTTTGCGATGAATGTTTGAATAATATCAACATCATCAAGTGACTTGAATATTTCCCGCTCGATGTAACATATCATCAAGTCATTGAACCACACATCGTTGATCTTGTTGGTAACAATTCTTTCTTACGGGCTTATGAAGTGATTGTAAGTTGTAACTTGATATTATGTCAAGTGAATTCTCAAGTGAATAACAGCGAAACATCATAACATGAATTCGTCGTTTAACACTGCAACCCGAACATCATGAAATTAGTTTCTTGGCTTTCATTCCATTTCCCCTCCATCTCTAAGTTTCTCTCCTGATTACATCTTTCTTCTTCAAGAAAAACATTCCAGTTTTTCTTTTCAAGCAAAACATAGGGTAAAAGACAAATTTTTTTTTTATCATTCTTTACGCCTGAGAGGTTAAAGAATCCTAGAAAGAGGGGTTCTATCACTATCAAGAGAGTTAGATCGAATTGTGCATCAAAAAATTGATGAAACGGTTATTGTTGTTACAAGTGAGGAAGGCGATGGTGTGATAGAGATTGCCAAGTGAATTACACTATCGGGAATGAAAGCAAAATTTGATTCTGGTGAGGATAAGGTAATCAAATTGGAACAACACAGTACAAGTAGTGAAGCCAATAGCAATTCTCAAGAGAAAGGGATTGGTGAAGTGGAAATCACCCGGTGCAGAAAATTAGAGAACCAGACTTCTGCTCAGCTCAAGAAGCAATCAGATGATGTGAGTTTGCCTCAGCCTGGATTGAATTAATAGTTAGAGACATGACTTCTCAACAACTAGATAATTCAATATGGAAGCTGCAGCCAAGATGTTCAAGATGTTTGAGCAGGAAGATGTGATATTGGATTCATATTCTTCCATATATATGTTTCAGAGAGCTCAAGTTGGTAAATGGTGTATCTCAATTAGTTATCTAGCTGCTATACAGGGAACTGCAGTGAAGGTAAAGACGGTCAAAAGGCTTTTACTTTGGTCAAGCAAATTCATCATGGGAACATTGTCATAGTCTATTAAGTGAAAGCTGGAGGATCTTGGAATTAGGTGACAATGAGAAGGAAATGTGCAGCCAACTTTGTTGTGAACATCTGACATGAAGTTTTGATTGCATTGCACTAGTCAATTAGTCAATGGTAGCAATGCTGTTTGGAAATTACAGCACATTACTTCAAGTGAAAGTTAGATAGAATAATTTTTGGTGTTCCAAATTTAAGATGTTAATTTTTGGAGATCATTCTAATCTTTCTCTCAATTATGTATGTTCATGTTCTATCATATGAGAGGGAGACAATACAGAGAGAAAAGAAAATCGTCGACATATAGAGAAAGAGACGAGGTGGGAGAGGGAGAAAGAGAGATGAGAGGGACGAGAGAGATTTGGAGGGAAGTAAAGGAGTTAGGAGAGAGAGGTTAAATTTATGTGTGGAGAGAGAGGATAGAGAGATATGGAAGAGAGATCACGAGAGAGAGAGAGAGAGAGGAGGGATAGAGAAAGTGGAGCCATGAGGGAGAGAGATAATATTTTTTGAGTAGGAAATAAAATGGTATTTTTGTATTTTAAACCGTTTGTATTTTGGACAAATAAACTGTCTCATGATTTAATTAAAGATGATAAAAATTTTTTTTTGTCTATTACCCTATGTTTTGCTTGAAAAGAAAACATTATTTTTTACAAAAAATATAAAATTGTTTAGTCACAATGGTGCCAAAATGGGCTAGTTTGGTTCCATTTTGCCCCCCACCACCATTAAGAAAATTGCTTTTTTGACTTCCAAAAGTTTCTAATAACACACAAAAATGTCTAAAGTATTTCTAACGGTAGTTAACTACCGCTGTCTTATAACTAAAAAATCGATGGTAGTTAACTACCACTGGTTTTTTTAATCATTTTCATATGTTATCAGGAACTTTTTGGAAGTCAAAAAAGCAAGCATCGACCATCAATCCATCTAAGTTAGGGCAGATATGGCCAACAAAGGTTTA
>Ga0315913_1002502_pt1 | contig 21598 bp, 16 predicted proteins | sample MpolsnodulesMG_FD_207736 | JGI IMG/M metagenome (GOLD analysis project Ga0315913, IMG submission 207736) | Medicago polymorpha root nodule microbial communities from Los Angeles, California, United States - small nodules | ecosystem: Host-associated > Plants > Roots > Nodule | place: USA... | reverse complement strand
TAGGCTTTCTGGAAATGGTTAATTGTCTTGAAGTGTACGATCTCTTTGGAGTTGGTTTTAAATTTAAAACTGAGAATAGTTGGATTTAATGTAATTTTCAGCTGCTCGAGAAAGCATGGAAATAAAGCTCTTGATAGCATAATAGGCTTTCTAGGATGCATAATGAAATTGCTCAGCGGATGAAATCCCAGGTTAAGCTCTTGATAGCAAGGAAACCGAAAATATTCGTGAGATCGTGTTGTATCTTAACATGCACAAGATTTCTATATTCTGTACACTCTGATTCTTTATTTTCATTGATATACATTACAAGCTTGAGTTTAACAAATGCTTCTTGTAGCCATTTTGCTTTACAATATGCTCTTACCTGTTTCTATTATTTTTTGATACTTTACACTTGTTCAATGTCATTGTTTCTCATGACATTTAATGCATTGCATTCTGTAGGCCTGGCTGGAGTAACAATTACTGTTAATTAGTCTAGCCTCTTATTGCCTGCCTTATCTCAAGTAGTAAATGTGTTAACCTGCCTTATCTCTAGGATATGTGCTAACCGGTGAAGCCCGGATACTTTAAAATTGATGAAGTACTGGTATCCAATGTGTGTCCGATACGTACCGGGAGATAGGGGTGTTCGCGGTTCGGTTCGGTTTTGAGGTTAAAAGTCATATGAACCGCAAGATAAAAAAGCATACGGTTTGGTTTGGTTTGGTTGACTTTAAAAATAAAATTCGAACCAAACCAAACCAATGCGGTTTGGGTTGGATCGGTTGGTGCAGTTTTTTTTGGACGATATAAATTTTTGTTTTCAACATTAAAATAAAGTGAAAAGGCCGAAACACAACTTATTTTCTGCGATGTTTTAAATTTCATCAAATAATTAGATAGTCTACCCGTGCTACCGCACGAGTCATATACATTGAATAAAAATTACTTGAATGCAATATTATATATAACATATAATGCTCAAACGAAGGATGTCATGGTAAAAAATGTCTCCTTGATACACATTTCGGAATATTTCTTTATATATTACAACTGAAGTTGTATAAATGCAATCATCATTTTTATCCGTTAACAGAATTTTCAGACCATTCCTTGATGTAATTCTTAATGTAAAATGGGAAATGTTTGGAACACGAATAGACACACTATTTCAACGTTTGAACATATTGCATACACAGACACTATACGAAGCATATGTGTTGCATTGCTCCAATTTTATTTTTTTAAAGGACATTGCGCTAATTTTATTAGCACTTACGTTCTCATAAAAAGTTTGGACATAAAGTAGAATATACCAAGGTACAACTGTTATATCTTACACTTCAAAATAAATTGCAATAGTATTTAGAAAAATAATTATGCATATGGTACTCATTTCGTTTATAATGACCACACATAGTGCATCCATTTAACTGAAATAAAAGAAAACCAACAGATCCATGGATATTACACCAGAATACTGAAAAAGTCATCAACAAAAAGTAAACTTAAGATTCAGACAACATTGGAAAATTTGGATTAAAAAAAAAAGTAAACTTAAGATCCTGCTGCCTTGCCAAATGACATATTCATCTGGCAGGCAGCAAGATCTAACTCATAGCAACCTCTTGATATTTTTGAGTTATCTATCTATCAAGGAGGCAGCAAGGAGTATCTATATATTTTGGAAAGCATGCTGAGGATCTTCACCATGCTTGCACATAGAGAGCAATCTATTTTGCGGCAGCATGACAAAGATCCTCAGCACAATGACAAAAATTTTCATGGTCTCTTTGGTGTGTTGTTTGTATTTTTGACAGCATGTTGAAGATCTTCATCACGCCATCAAATAGAGAGCTAACTCATCTATTTGCGACAACGTGAGAAAGATCCTCAACTTAATGACAAAAATTTGCATGGTTTTCTTTGGTGTGTTTGTGTATTTTGCTGGTATTGAAGCTGAAAACCGAAGAGGATGTATTTGTAGAGGACCTTGGATGTTGTGGACCACATAAACTCTTGGTGCAATGTGATCCATACAAAAGAATCCTATGCTGAAGTATTCCGGATTTTGTAATCTGGAATACACTTACGCCTTATGTGAATCCGAATTTCATAATACGGAATGCAAATCTTTGGTTATTTTATCGATTAAATGGACATCTTTGACGTAAATTAAAACATAATGAAAGTTTAAATAATATATATTATTCAAAACATAATGCAGCAACTTAATTCAACAACACATAACTAACACGCAATTAAAATAACATAAAACACGCGATTAATTAAAACATATCACATTATCACGGATCATCTAAACTAACTTCTTCCTCGGGTCCCTCCAGCAGAGCCCTGATCTCTTCGTAGTTTCTGGGCCGGTGCAAACTTTTCAGAATTTGTTCAGCAGATCTAACCAACGAAGCGTCCAACTCGATCGGTCCTCTAGTACTATGATGACCAAAGACAGAGAACATGGTTCTCACGTCGTCGTCGTTTGTGAGTTTCATTCGGCTAAAGCGAAGAGATCCGGCTGAGTCAGACAATGGACATCGATATTCAACACCAACCACCCTCCTCGTGTCTCTATGGTTGAGTTGACGGTTGATTTGATCCAGCTCATCCTTCAGCCCGGAGAGGGTGACATCGTTGCGAATCCTAAACAGATGGGGTGGTGTTCCACCGTTGTAGTAGATTGCCGCTAACTTGGTGTTCGGATTAAAGCCAGTGAATTCCATGATCTTTTTTTTTGGTGTAGTTTACTTATAATGAAAACAGGGACCCTTATTTATAGAGATATCTGGGCGCTGTGGACCACGAAAATTGTCGGTGCAATGTGGGACACACAAAAGAATCCAATGCTGAAGCAATTCGGATTTTAAAATCCGAACATACCCACCACCCTACTGAAAGAGCCAAGTTTCGCGTAGATACACCCTAATATCGTATTTTTCCGGAATATATAATCCGGAAAGCATCATGGTTTCCGGATTATATTAGGGTAGAGCAGCAAATCTAAACCCGCCCGAAATCCGATAAACCCGCATAAACAAGTATGCAAACGGGTGGGTACAATCGGGTTTATCGGTTCATCGGGTGAAGGGAGCAGTTCCGCATGGTTTGAAATGGTCGAGATCGGATTTTGAAATGAGTTCTGTTAGTAACCGCACCCGATCGAACTAGCATCAACTAGGCTTCTTGTGACTATTCACTGGTACTCTAATACTGGTTTACACTGACATTAACAACATTGAGATGCAACAAAGTAAAAACCACACCTCCCAATGACTGACACCACCGAATTAATTATTACTTTTGTTACTTAAAAGAGAACAAATACTATGCACAACGTTAAAGGCTAAAAGCTATAGAATAAGAATAATATATTAATATTAGCATTACTAAAACTGTAAATATTAGTGTACTAGTCTTCTCTTCCCACAGACCCACACTCAAAAAGAAACATACTTTCTCCATTTTAGTCATAACTAGTGATGCTGGTTCTCAATATCCATGTCTCTTCTCAAACTCATGCACCATCTCGTTGAGTTTTTATCCCACTCTGTTTTTTGGTGAAGCTTTCTTCTTCATTGTGCAATCTTCATACAGTTGGAGAGGTTTTCTATCACTATTATTTCTCTCTGTACCACTATGATTCTTCTTCTTCTATCAACCATCTAAGTCTAAATGAGGTTCATATTTTTTAAAAAAGCTTCAACCCATAGCCACCCAACCGAGATAACCGTAAACCGTTTTACCCGAAACCTGAACAAACCAATGTGAGATATGGTCGGAGACGGGCCTTGATATTGGAGTTTCGACTTTTGTGGGGTTGAGCATTTTCGGCCCGAAACCGACCGTACCCGGCCGAGCCCTAGATTATATAATCCGGACTACACCAGACCATTTTGGCCGGTGATCTGCACCACAAAGAAAACGTTTTGCAAACGTTTTGAGCGGTGGTCAGCTTTATAAAACGTGTTTTTACACGTTTTTTGACTACCATTAATGGTTTTTCAACCCTCCCTTCCTATAAACACCATCCATCTCCCCCACCATTTCTCACAGAAACCTCTCCCACCCTCTCCTCCTCTTCCTTCTACAGCGATGTGTTTCCATCGTTGGTCTTTCATAGAAAGAAACCTCTTTAGAAATCCATCAGGGGTCATATGATCGGTCAATAGGGAAGGGGTTAGTCTGGGTGTGAGGTTGGTCTGTCTGGGCGTAAGTTTGACCATCATGGTCTCTTGTTCACTAGAGGCCCCTGTACCCCCTTTGTCTCCCCACCAACAGTGAAGCTGCTGGTATGTCCTATCAGCCGGAGCCACTAGTATAACTTCCCCCTTAGAAATAGTTTTAGATTCTTATGTAAAAAACTTAAAAAGCTTCAACATTATTGTAACGTATTATTAAAATATCAATAAAATGAGTTGTTTTTTTTTTTTTTTTATCTTTTTTGTCTTTTTATTTCTATTTTATATGTTTATTTGCATTTATTTTACGAATTTCAAAACTTAAAATTGAAATTTCTTTGGAAAAAGACCATTCCGGATTTTAAAATCCGGATAAATCTTCAAAATTCTAACAATTTATTTCGGAAAAAAATAGGGTGCGCGATGATAGGCATAAAGTGAGAAAAGTAAATCTCATATAAAAAATAAGGAGGTTCAATATAAAAAAATCAGGAGGTTTAAATAGAAATAAAATACATGCAATATGTGTAAATTTTGAAAATCCAGTGGCACCGCCACTTAGCACAATACTAGGATTTTTCATCTCAACTATTTTTCTGGGTTAGTTCTTGGTGGAAAAGGATTGGTTAAGAACGATTTGGTTAGCTTACTTGTAGAGTATTTGGAAATCTATAAGTGCAAAAAAAAAAAAATCAAGATAAAGGTGTGTCGACGGTTGCAATGTCAGAACAAGTTAAAACGCTATCTTGGAATTGGTTAAGGATTAAATAACCATGTTTTAGATACGAATTAACTCAGTGGTGATTGAACTCTCTAGCTTGTTTGGGCGTTTGCAGGAGAATAGAACAAATCAGCGCGTTGTTATACTGTAGAATATTGAATTCTTTAGCTTGTTTGATGCTACTGTTGTGCAGTTTGGGTCTGTGATATCAACTGCTGTGTGGGTTTGGTTTTGGCATTTTTGTGTGTCGGCGCCATATCTCGCTTAATTGTACATTTTATTTCAGGTGATTGATTTTGGGAGAATTGGTTTGTAAGTATCATAGGATCAGTGAAAACATTAATGACTGCTGAAACCCATGCAGTATGCATAAGTTGTCTTTTCGGGTACAATTTGGAAGTAGATGTCTGTTTTTACTAAATCTCATTATGCTTTCTCTATAACAAACACATAATCGTCATGGTTGCGTCCACACGGGTATTATACTAGTTTTCTGCAAAACTAGTCACCTAGCCTATATTCAAGTAGCATTTTCATCCACGTTCTTATAGTTACCACTCTGTGTACTCTAAGCATGCTATTTTCAATGCGATAAAAGAATTTGTTCTCTCCATAGATGAACTGAGCAATGAGGTTTGTTTAGCTGTCTACTGTTTGGTCATGTTAGCTTTATAAAATGGATTTTATATGTGGAATTTGGAAGGAGGTTTGATTTTGTTGGAAATTCCGCCTTTATTGCGGTCCGTCCCTAATCACCTATTTGCGACATTTGAGTTCCCTCGTGTTGCCTTGCCTTGTGTTGGCTTTGTGGAGGGTGGATTTAGTCCCACATCGGATAGATAAAACTCTTGATAAAAGTTTATAAAGAGGAGACACTCCCACCTTTCCCAATTGAACGTAAATGTTTTTTAGGTCATATACATTCACTGGAATTTTGAACTACTGGCGAAATCTCTGTAGCAAGAAATGAATGAGTTTGAAGGAACACAACAACCAGCATATAAAAAATAGATGAGTAAAGTAGAATTATTTAAATTCGAGAAGATATTGAAGGTGATTTGAAGCTATGGTGGTAGTAGAAGAGTCCTTAAACAGCGTCTGAATTAATATGAATTCTTCACAAGCAGTGGTCAACAGCCCGTCGAGGCTTACCAAAGATACTTCAACCTTTCATGCTTTTGTTGAAGCCCTTGTTTCAATTTTCCATGTTTCTCTAGTACCTTTGTGTAAAGATACCCTTTCCTCCCTCAGTATTTAAGTAATTTTATGTTTTACTAGATAAACTCAATGCTACTTGACACTTGTTCTTGCTTAAGTTAGACTTGTAGTGTGTTTGTTTATGCGGCAGAAAGACTTTCATCGCGCGTCTAACTAAAAGCTACAATGTGTAAGCTTCGATGTAATCGCACGTCTGCACTCTACTGTTGTGATACCAAACATATACTTTAATGTTACCAGACATGTGTACCTGGAAAATGGGCTTTGTTTGAGTAACATCCTAGAAGCTAAACAAATATTAAATATGAAATTCTCCTAGTAGTTAGTTTTAGATTAGATTAATTTGGTGTTTAGGCTACAAGAGAGATTTTATATTACCCAACTTTCCTTTCTTCATAGATGATGTGGAACTCTATGTGTTAGAGGAAATTTATTCTGATGATCTTTCGTTAGATATAGGCTTTGTTTGGATAAACAGTTCAATTAACCATTTATAGCATATATGCTTTTCATATAAGTATTTATATTATAAAAGATAAAATAAAGCCAAATAGATTTTATAATAGATATAAGCTCTTCTCATAAGCTATCTTGGATAGCTTGTGCCATTCATTTTCTTGATGTCAATTCTCTCTCATTCACCTATTATCAATTACCTCTATTTTACTTTTATCAGTGCTTCAGCAATGCCATTCATTTCCTTGTCTGACTTGTAGGTTAGAAACTATTGTACAGGTTCCATGTATGTAGCAGCATCTAAAGATGGTGCTATTCGGTTGTGGGATGGTATCACTACCAACTGTGTCCTCTCAATAGCTGCAGCACATGGTACAGTATATGGCTTTACAATGACACAATTCTTCATTGTTCAACTAATCTTTTACCTTTGTGGTCAGATCTCTGTGTCGAAGACCTTTTGCACCAATATTCCAAGGCTTGGAATGAACCTGTGATCTGAGGCATACTCCTAAATTCTTTGTATAATACTATTATTAACACCAAACTATTTTCCTCAAATAAATAAGAAAAGATCATTAGGTATCCTGACGATACAATTTCTTATCTGGTGAAGTCAGTTTATAAGCTCACCGTGACTCAATTAGCTGACAACACTCATCTCCATGTCAATGTCAGTTGGAACTTTATCTGCAATTTGCGAGTTCTTCCTCGACTTAATTTGTTATTGTGGTGTACCTATCGCAATAGTTTGCCTATTGATCGGTTCAAACTAAGAGTTTGATGCTCTTCATATTGTTGTTACTTTTCCTGTGTATGTATTGTTAGATCTCATTTATGCCAGTTCATTGGTCCCAATATTTTAGAGTCGGACACATCATTATAGAAGATCGAAGACTATCTTACAACCTTACTTCTTTTCCCAACTTTAGTGCAAGTTATGTTATGCGTCAATGGAATAGAATGAATTATTATTCTCTTGCAAAGGAAGCATAATCTTTATACCAAAAAAAGGAAGCATTGCATCCAATCTTTATCATGTTCACTTTTATACGGATTTTCCTCCATCGTGTATCTCACACTAACAAAAATTTTAATATGCAATTTTCTTCTTAGTCTTGCAAAAATTATAAAGCTTATTATTTCTTTAACTATAAAAAAAAAATATTGTCAATACATACATTATCTTTTATATGACAAATGCTTATTTGATAAACACTAATCAAATCATTTAACAATGGCTGCCACCATTGTCTTCATTTCAACCAACGCCAGCTCCTTTCCCAAGCATACCCTCGGCCCAGCTTGAAAGACGGGGTAGCTGGAAGGACATTTAGGTTGGAACACTCCATCTTTCCGGCTTGAACTCCATACAGTCGGATCCCAAAATGTCATAACTCCTACCATTGCGTATGGATGGAAAGTTACACGGGTTCCCTTCCTTATAACTTGTAAATCTTTGCAGGCAACCCACCACTAAAAGTGGCAGTTAACCCAGGTACAAAACGGGGCTCATAGTGTGTGGACCATGGACCCGAACATCGAATCATTTTACAATTGCTGCTACATCTGCCTTCATCTCAACCAATGCAAGTTCTTTGCCTATACACACCCTCGGCCTAGCTTGAAAGACAGTATAACTGTAAGGAGACTTAGGTTGGAAGACACCATCCTTCATCCATCTTTCGGGCTTAAACTCCATCCAGTCGGATCCCCAAATGCTATGACTTCTACCCATTGCGCATGGATGGAAAGTTACACGGGTTCCCTTCCATGCAGTACACGATCCTATGTTGAAATGCCCTTGGCAACAATTACATTCCCTTTCTTCACATAACTCTCGTCTTGTCCGGTAACATGTCGGATATTTTGGTACAAATTAAACAGAGCTTCTCTCAAAATCATTTATGCGGTTTAAAATTCAAAACAACCGGATAGGATCCGAGCAAAGTTTTAGTTGAGAAAAATTGGAAGTTTGAGTTGAGTGAATCTGGTTTTGTGAGTTTGGATTTTTGGTGGTGGTTGTGTGCACTTTGAATTGAGTGAGTTTGGACTTAGAACGACACAACACAATGACACAGACCAAGACTTTATGAGATGAGATTTTACTAAAATCATTTTAGTAAGAAATTTTTTTTAGACATAACTTTGATTTGAGTGAGAGGAAGCGGTGAAGTGAGACTTTCTGGTTGAACTACTTTCTCTTAATGAACTCAAGTTTTGAAGGAATGAATGAAGAGTTTGAGTGGTTGGTTCAGGTGAAAAGTGAATTCAATGAGGATCTATTGATTGACTTATGTATAAATAGACTGTTTTTAGGGTGGAGGAGAATCTTCCTAAAATTGAAATGCCTCTATATGAATGAATGAATAATAAGCTGGTCCCCACGAATGAGTGAATGGTAAAATGAGTGAGAGAATTCATAAATAGAAATCTCACTTTACAAAACCAAACAAATGTTTTTCCTTCTAACTGCAATGCAATTTGGAATCAAATAAAACCATGCATACGAGTTTTTCAAGTTCAATCAATTTGGACTCTTAACAACAAAGTGGAACCCAACTCAGCTTTGCCACTTGTCACAACGTGGCTCCTCCACTTACCTTAAGCTACCCTAAAGCATAAAGCATTTGATCAATAGAGTAAATTATTAGAATTAAGTTTACATTTTATTTTACTCAATAACGATAACTTTTTAAAAATATAATCCTTTAATTCGTTAATACAGACTTAAACACTGCATATTTGTTTGGTATATAAATTAATTTAGTTAATACCACTTCACATTTGCCCTTATTTTTCATCCACATGTCATTGATTATCTATTAATACTCCCTTCGTCCCGCAATATTTAACCTACTTAACCATTTCACACAGATTAAGAAAAGTGTAAAGATGAAAGAAAGAGAATGATACTTTTACTGAATTGCCCTTATTAAACTTTCACTTTTAAGTGATGATTACTTTCTTTGTTCCACTACAAATTTACAGCTACTAATCCACATGCCAAAGCTACTTATACATGCCTTATTATTTTTGTCAGATACCAATAGCCTATGCCATGGAAATTGTAACGTTAACCAACCTTTAATGCCCACTCTAAATACTTAGCCAAATTTTGATTGCTTTACGTTAACCACTTTTAATTTACCTCTCTAAATGGTTAACCAAAATTTCATTTCCAGCACTATCTATCTCTAGTTGAGTTGACAAAAGTATTTCTTACTTTGTGTGATGAGTATTTTTTGCAAAGATTATGAATGGGATGAGTATTTCCAGCACTATTTATTTTTTGCAAAGATGTAGCATCTCTGGTCGTATTCCTACCTCAGCCGCTTTGCATTTCATTGTGATTGGTTAATATTTGCATGCTAGACATGATTAATTATGAGATACAATTCTATTGGTTATTTGCTGTCAAGCTATTGGAAGTTACGAGACTTGCTCTTTTTACCCGCTTTTTTACATGGAGACCACAAAAAGCCAAAATGGGTAAACTTGTCAAATTATGCTTAAAAATTTGAGAAGGTCAAATATTGTGAGACAAATATTTTTTTTCCAAATAGGTAAGTATTGTGGGACGGAGGGAGTATTTTTTAGTTTTGATTATAATACATTCGGTGGGAGACCGAGATAATTATCAAACTCAAACAAGAAAGCATGGCAAAATATATTCTGATGTTTCCCTAAAAATAAAATAAAGCATATATTCTATCGAGGAGTGTTATTTGAACAACCAATTTGGTGACAACTATAACTTACAAAGAAAAAGTAGTATTGACACGGAAACCATATCAATAGAGAGATAAAGTAAAAAAATAATGTGAGTATGAGAGAGAAAGTTGTCACAAAAGTTGTCACCAAATGGATGTTCAAATATCATTTCTCTATTCTAACATTATATATAGAAATAGAAACAATAAGTGGTCAATATTATAAAGCATCTCATCCAAGAAAGCATTTTTGCAAATAAAGAACCATTAACTTCAATTGAAAAGCTCCAATAAGTTAAAGCTAAAACAAATTGTGCCATACATATGAGATCATATATTTAGAACTCAATCTTACATCGTACACAGACAATGTGTAGGCTGACTGAGTTTTATGGTTCATTGCTACTCATTCAAACGCTAACTACTACAATTTTATTGCTGAAAAGCCTGTCATAGCAGAAATTATAGAACAAAGATAAAAAAATCTACATCCATTTCCAACTAGATTTTTACATTGGTTGCTACTGCGAAAAATAAATCTTGCTTTTCAGGGAAACCATAAACAATTTAAAATCAACTACATTACAATGAAGAGACATCCAGTAGCCCGGATGTCTTTAGAGTCAGCAAGGTCAGTACCCAGCAGCTATGTCATTTCTAAACTGTTCAGGCTGGTGGAGGAACCAAAAGCCTAAGCCTACTTCTGTATCTTGCAATGCGCTGCGACCGTTCTTCCCTTAAACTACGAGCAACATAAGGAAGTAACAATGTTAGTATATAAATTTTATTTCATCCTGAAACATGATCTGTCCTAAAAAAAAAGTCTGGACGTTTTCAGAATCATCAAGTTATAAGACTTCCAGGATGTAACATCATCACACATACTCACATAGCATTTTAGTTCTTTTCAGATCTAAACTATAGCTAAACAATGAGAGCATCATTAAAGAAAAATAAAATGGCACTAATTGTAACCATGCAGGAACAAAAACTTATGTCAAAAGCATGGAAACTATGCACATGCTAAGAAAAGCAAACAATTTTTATAGTGCAAAGATTGTAAAAAAATAAATTCAAAACTCTGCATAGAAGTCAAAATTCGAGAATTGGAATGAATGTAGCAATTCAAATATTCTAAAGACAGACTGTCATTCATCGTACAAAAGGCAATAGAAGTCCAAATATATTTTGATTCAGAGAAACCAAAGAAGGGGGCAAACTCAGCAAAAGCAAATGCTTGTAAATAAACAGTCTATTACCCTATTTCATTAAGGTTCAAATTTGAACCAATATCAGCATAAGAATATTACAATATCATCATGTGTTGGTAAGATTAAAAGAGTTAAACTTTGGTAGTCGTGTAATAGTCAAACTTGATGGCAGTGTAAAAAATTAAACAGTCAATCCAAACCATTTCAATATTGCATCTAGGATTGTGAAAATAAGTTACTAGCATGTAAGTAGCAAATTTTAAGTGATTTACATGCCAAGAGAAAAAAATTCCTTTGGATCAGTATTAAATGAACAGTAGCCATCATTATCGGGTATGCCATTAAAAGGTAAAAGAAGAATATCCTCACAATTCACTTGCAGAAGATTTACAAAACTGGTTAACACTATAAAGAAGGGAGCTGCTTCCACTAAACATGTGTTTACAGTCATCAAATCATACCATAAAACAAACAGGGCCGAATGGACCTAGGGGAGATATAATATCAAATAAAAATCTTGTTTGCTTTATTAAGTGCTATAGTAAGAAACATTAAACCAACAAACTAATGTAGTTATGTTCAGTCACTGACAATCGCTTAATCATCAGACCGTCACCACTAACTATCCACTCGCACACTGCAACACGAGCAAATTCGTGAAGCTCGCATGCCACACAAGCAAGTGTTGTCTACGTGCTACCATTAGCCACCCAGTAATCACTCTTCTGGTCCACGCTGGCAAACCCTCTGCTTGTTAAGAAGGTTAGTTGTCCAAGTCAGTTTCCTCTGAGTGTGTTTTCTCCCTTTGTCTTGTTTCAGTCTCAAATGGCAGGAAGGACATTGACAGGAACAAACCCAAAAGTAGAAGGTTAATTATCAGTTGGTTTTCTCATAGCAGTTTATTGATACAAAATTATTGGTTTATCAGTCAACATTTTGAAGGAGGACAAAAGTGTTTAATCAAATCGAGTTCAATGTCATTATGATGTGGATCATAGTTTAGCTACATTTTCAACGACTGATCAAGACATTAATATTACGACATTCGGAAGAAGGCCAAAAGTGTTTAATCAAATGATGTTCAACGCCTCTATTGTGCGGTTCATTGTTTAGCTACATTTCCAATGACTAATCAAGACATCCTATCGCATTTGAATAAATCCTTGTCCGCAATTGACGATGTCAAATCCCTTTTGACTAATGATGATTTCACCGAAATGATGAAAACACATAATGTGTGCATGGTGTTTATCTTTTATGGACATCAACTCAAGACAGCTCATCAGCATTCGGCTGTTATTGCACAATCTTGGAACTTCACGGCTAATCTCTCTTATTATTTGTACAATCCAAGATTTTATATACTGGTGCTTTCAATTACATAGTTAGAAATCCTTCATTTTCTCAAAATTGTAACATATGACCCCCTAAGGCCAAATTAAAAGGAATCGGTTAAGTCACACCTTTTCCTTTGTTATCTTTAAACTCTATCCTTTGTGTGCCTTGTTTTCCTTTAAGTCAGTCAACTCACTTGTACTTGTGGCGCTTGTCTATAACCGTTACGTCTAATAATTTGTATATATAGGACCAGAGTATCGGCCGGTCATTGGCACAAGATGTAATCTCAAGGTTATTATTACTTTCTATCTCCATCTTCCATGGCTTGAAGGAAATGGTTGCCAATCTTTCTTATTTCCAGTCATTGCATATCATTAGAAAAATTCTCCTTTTGACATTGATTCTCATATATGGGGTTCAAGTCCTTGAAGAAGAGTTAGGTCACTTAAAATAAAACACCATTACCTATATACCATTAAAAAAGAAGCTGAAAGGTTAAATTAAGGGGGTGATTTAGATTTTTCCAACGTCTAAACCAACTGAGACATAATTGTAGTAGCTACAGCGTGAGAAGACCGCAATCTGTGGCCTTGAGCGTGGCTTGCTAGCAAAACGCGTCACAGTGGACACCATGTCCACTCTGCGAAGCCGCTATCGCGCCTCAATCGACAGCATAGATATATGCACAAGCTTGAGGGAGACTTTTGAGATAATCAAGTTATGGAAAATCAATAGCATTGAAATTTCATTGTACAGGTAGCTTAGGTTTGTTATAGAGTTAGAATTTATTCAAGTATCATAAGTAGTACAAATAGCTTAATTACTCTTTTATTAACCGTGTAAATCTGATCCATATATAAAGCTGTCCTACTAACTGTCAATTAACACTTCAGCAGTTCAGAGACTTCAAGTACTGTAATGTAGATTCACGATTTCACATATCTGAATGGTTAATCTAGAACATGCAGTACGTAGCAGTTTAAAATGCATTACCAACATGCAGTACGTAGCAGTTTATAATGCATTACCAATCCAGTCATGCTATGATGTGACCACAAGTCAATAAAATAATATGGTGAATAAATAAACAAGAAGGTAAAAGGGAGGGTCAAACAAACTTACCGTGCTCTAACTCTTTTTGCACGTTTAATATGTCTCTTCAATAGATCTTGTGTTGATAAGTGCTCAACAGATTTCTCATCCTGAAAGCAATATGGGTATCAACCCAAAGGATATGGATTAGTGGGATATAAAGATATGACAGCATTGAAGCAAATGAATTCTAGTTTCAGTTTCAACAGAAGCATCATTTTAAAACATTAGCATGAGGAGTGTACTATCCAATAAACTTAGTTTGAAAACACATTGTATCAAAGAAATGGCTATTTTCTGTGTGTTAATATTACCATGTCTCTATATATTTTAATAGATTACCTGTACATATTTAGATTAGGAAATTCTAAATACTATAAGTAGATTGTTCAACTGGTCCTTGAAGCATAGAAAGTTTATTCATATTATCATCTATAATCTATTCTATAACATAATATAGAGGGAGCACACCCTTTTTGGGCTGGATTTTTCCTTTCCAATTTTACCCCTTCATTTAAACTATTTTATCATTTATTATTTTTATAATACTATCTAAATTATCAGTTAAAAAAATTAGTTAAATCCCATTGAAATAGGAACAATCTACAATAATAGGAACAATATTGGACACTAAAAAAAAATATAACATAACATTATATAAAGGGAATACACCCTTTTGGGCTGAATTTTTCCTTTCCAATTTTACCCCTTTATTTAAACTATTTTATAATATTATTAAAATTATCAATTAGAAAATTAGTTAAATCCCATTGAAATAGGAATAATCCACAACAATTGGAACAATATTGGACACTATTAAAAAATCTTATTTTATTTTTATTTGTCAAATATTTTATTATCTATCTATATACAATTAAGTGGAACAGAAAAATAATATAATAATGTGAATATAAATGAAAAGCTTGGGAGCTAACTTCTCAAGTAATTCACAAATAAATCCTTCAGTTCATGTATTGAATTTTCACAAATGGCTTTAATAGGTATTTAACCAGAAAACCCAACCTCTTCTTGCTCATCTTCGTCATTTTCATCATCTTTCTTGTTCGAGGTACAGGTATCCACCATAGATGTAGGCGATGGTTTAGGAAGTGACATTGTTACATCTCTCTGCGGTGGCTGACAAGCATAATGAAACAAAAGATTACAAATAAATAAATAGCAATGTAACAGGTGAAAATAAGAAGATGCTTATGAACGCCCCAAGAAGCAAATCATTTGGGCTGAAAATTATAAAGAACCATAACATCCCAATCCTTAGCACTGTACGATGAGAAAATTAGAAAGAAAGCATAATTGCCATATTTATTTGCAACCAATTTTGAGAGGGTCAGTTAGAAAGAAAAAAAATAAAGGTTTCCTTTAATGTTGTTAGGAAGCCGCAGCAAACAGATCATCCCAATTCCCAACAAATCTTTTTCTATGCTTAAGAATAAAACCTAGTAGATTCCCTTTGAAGAAAAAACAATAGGCATCAAACAAACTGTAATAAAACATGAGACTTAATTTATAGAATTCTTAGGATCTTCACATCCATGAAAAAGATCTATTATGGTGACAAGAAGCTTCTCATTTAATAATTTGAACAGCTTCTTCAGATTATATGGATCCAAATAACTAAACTCAAGCATAATTTCATCAGTTCTAACTGACGCAAGTCTGGGATAGCTATATCCTAGGCCATGGTTTTAAAACCGAAACTGCGTAGTCGAGTCAAAATTGCAGCCTGGTGAAGTGACCCTGTCCATACTCCATAACTCATCTAAGCCCCATTGCAATGCATTACTACTTGCCAAAAGAAACTAAATGATAGAAAATACCATGCATCTACAAAGAATTAAGATCAAGTAATCAATTTGTACAGTTTTTTTTTATAAAAAAAATCATATAAATTATGCAATTGATTTAAAATTGCAAACCCAACTTACTGTATAAAGGACAGGGTGCAACCAAGCATTCACCAAGTTGCCTCAACTCAAACTTATTTATTAGAAGTACTTTTATTGCACAACATCTAAAATGTGAGTTCAATTATAGCAAAAGTTGGGCAATAGTTGATGCTGCCATTATATATCACCAAGCATATGTGCAATCAGTATCATTTCCTCAAGATCATAATAGACTAACAGAAGATTATAGAGTCACTATTACTTGCTTGAAGTCATAAGTGTACCTGGCTTTCATCATTTACACCATTTCTCAACCATGATCTACAGAGTGCATACAGAGAAGCATCCTCTGTTATTCTAACCTAAAAATTTGAAATGCAACATTGTTAGCACAACAAAAAGGAAAAATACCACAAGAGAAAGCATAAATATTAAAATCCATTGTGCTTGTTGAGATATGGTTTAAATAATAGCATTTGATTGAGATCTCCCTTGTTTGCTTCAATGTAAATATTTTCTATTTACATGAGATATGACTGGCAATCCATCTGTTTTATAAAAAAAATATCCCAACCTACCCCACAACATATTACTGTAGCAACGGGTCAAAAGTTAAAGCTAGAGGCATTAGCCGAGCAACTCATCTCCCATCCTTATTTCTTGACTCTATTGTCTTTGTTTCCAATTGTTCATTTAATTGAATTTTGTCCATAGTCTGACACATTCTAAATTGTTCAAAAATTTGTTATAAAGAAGCAGATGAAGTTGATGATCAGTGCAGGCTGAGTCACATGGACTTTACTGCCTTAAGTCTGCATCTACAACTGCTTCCACTAATACAAGTCTTTGAGTCTTCTTCATGGTTGATTACGTTATCCAGGTCTCAAAAGGTTTAAAGCTACGATTCCTTATTTGTCTCACTTGCAGTCTTTAGCTTGTCAATTTCGTCAGCTTGGAAACACTTCCAAACCGAGCAGTACCGAGTCACAACTCTGCTCTCTTTTTTGTTGTTCATCCAGATGTATAGGGATCAAGTCAAGTGACTTCAATTGTAGGACATAGGCACTCTGTTATCTTTATTGAGGCGTTTTCTAGATGTATGTGGATCTACACAACTATCGCGTTTATATAAAAATTTCTTTAAGGAGTATTTTTCAAGCTGGTCTATTCACATTTTGGACAGTGATAATGCATTAGACTATTTTTCAGCATCCTTTAATTCTTTTATTGTCGAAAAAATAGTAATTCATCAGTCATCTTGCCAACTAAGTTGCATCAATCATCTTCCCACATCTTCTCTAAACCAGAACACTCCCTATACCGTCTTATTCAACTAACAATTTGGTTGCAAGTTTTTGAAACTGAAAGTTTTTAGTTGATCCTACTTTCCTTTAATCCAGCCCTATAACCCTCATAAGCTTGATTTCGTTATAACAAATGGGTTTTCCGAGGTTACTCAACCTCACATAAAGGCTACAAATGTCTCTCCCTTATTGGGAAACTTTTTATCTCTGAAGATGTTATTTGCAACGAGTCTAGATTTCCTTATCAAGATCTATTTCCCACCAAATCACCTCCTCCTCAATCCGTTCCAGTGTCTCTTCCCTCCAATCCCATTGTTCCTCCATCCAATAACCCACCCTTTTATCTCTTTACCCCATTCTACTAATTCCAGTACAACACCCTCCTCTCTCTCTAATGCTACAGCAGCCCCTATTTCATGTGAGTAGACAACAAAGATGCGAGCAAGTGAGCACAGATATGCATATTTATGTTGGGGTTTGACGGGTCATTGAAGTTTTTTCAGGTCATTAGGGTTTAAAACAAATCACCTATACCATTTCTTTTATCTTCTTTAGGTGAATAGCAGCTATTTTCACCATGACTGACTTCCTGAACTGCCGAACACAGAAATAGAAGCCACCGTAGGCTTCCATGTGAGTGCCCCCATGACACGGCCATCAAAAGTTGTCTTGTCGAAAACATGCCACACCATACTGCCTTAGCACATACATTTCCACATTTTGAGAACACTTATTAACATTCAAAAACTTACTAGCAATTACCAGTGCCACATAAATTCTATTTTTCCTTTTGCTTTTCTATAAAGCTATTCCTACACCAAACTTCTGAAAGATAATTACATCATATTTTACATCATAAAATTAATGAAAACCGCTTCTTTTTTGTTCTTAAATGAAACCATCTATTACAGTAGAAGCATGAGCGTCCTTTTCTCTGACGAGCATGAGCTTCCATTTAATTTTATTCTGTTCTTGATCAGCATTCTATTTATTTCCTGTTTTAATTTTGTAAACTGTATTATCTCCTCGTTCTAATTTTCTTTTATCTCCTGTCCTCTTTTTAGAAAAATGTATTTGCCTCATCACTTGTGTGTTACTATCTTCATCTTACTCTTTGTTCTCATTTATTTTGACATGAGACTTATGATATCATATTGTTAGTAGAAGAGATCTATAAACAAGAAAGTAAAAACAAAAATACAGATGTGACAATGATATGCAGTTCTCATTGTGTACTATGAAGAAATCAAACAAGTATTTGCAATCTATTGATACTTATATGACACACACACACAAAAGAGAAAAGCATCTTAAATTCTCAAACTAAGGATCTGTTTGGGAGGAGGTTTTGGAGGGCTAAGTCTATATTTTAAAATTTATTTGATATTTTAAAAAAAAAATCAAAGAACAATATGATAAATGATCATATAATACTTCAATCAAACTAAATTAATTTTAAGAAACATTTTATAGTGTCTAAAATTTAAAAGAGAAAACTAAGTCCTACCCTCCAAATTTATTTGGGAAGGAAATCTTCTCAATAATTTGTTGGAGGATTTGGAGGGGCAAAGGTGGAGTCAAGAGGATGATAGTTGGGTTTGAAAGGCAGATGAGGGCGGCTTCTTTACGGTTAAGTTGGCTTACAAGAAATTGGGGGCTTGGGAGGAAGGTTTGGGTAGAGATGAGAAACGAGATTTCAAAGAAATTTGGAAAAGTCCGGCTTCATCAAAAGCGGTGGCTTTTTCTTGGAAATTACTTTAAGATCGGATCCCGACAAGAAGAAATCTTGCCTTGAGAAATATTATTCCACCGGAGGTTCCAACGTTATGTGAAAGAGGAGAGGAATCGTCAAATCATCTCTTCTTACATTGTGAGGTGACAAACTCGATTTGGTCCAAGGTGTTACATTGGGTTGGCATTTATAACTCCTCCGTATTTGTTTGTTCATTGGAGTATTGGAGTGGGGAGGGGAGAAATAAGAAAATCCGTAAGGGTTTATGGCTTATTTGGCAGCAACAATATGGGTGATTTGGAAATTAAGAAATAACATCATCTTTAACAATGAGGTGAGAGTGGTGGAGGAAATTAAGGTGATATTCTGGCGTTGGAGTTTGAATAGAGTTAAAATTCCAACGTGTCTGTATTATGAATGGTGTTGGAATCCAAAAGATTGTTCTGTATTATGAATGGTGTTGGAATCCAAAATATTGTTTTATGAGATGAGCTGGAGGTGATAACGGTGGTAGGATTGGAGGAACGGGGATGCAGGTTTTGTTTAGCCTCACTCTGTTATGCGATTGCAGCTCTATTGGTGATGTTTTGTTGGCTGTCCCAAGCATCGGGATTCTGTGTTTGTGGTTTGCACCACTGTTTTTGGGGGGCTGTTTTGCCAATTTTCGTTTCTGTGTTTTACTGTACCTCTAGCTAACAGTGTTTTATTTTGGTTTTGGGGGTTAACTGCGTATGTGTGGTGCCTCTTTGTACTTCTTTACGGTAATCCTTGTACGGGTTCCGTTTGATAACAACACAACATTCGCCGTTTCAAAAAAGAAAAAAACCTCCCCTCCAAAACTGTTCATCCAAAAATACCTAACTCCTCAAGAGCTGAATTGTAATTACATAAGAGATATACAATAAATGATGCAAAGTAAGAGAATTAGGGCTCACTTTTCGATCTCTGACAACAGTTAGTGCATCATCTCTGCTTCTTTCCCTATAAAACACATCAGAAACATCAATCAAACTCCATAATCAAAACAGAACATGAAAATACACCAAATTGAATACACCAAAAATCATCCAATTTTTTTTACCTCGCAGTTGAATCTCTATGGCCATTGACATCAGAAACCGTAGATCTAGCAGTACCCTAATAGAAAAACCAAAACAAAATTTCATCAAAAATTAAAATTCCAGCTTGAAATAAAAAAGTCAGTAATCACAATAACAATTTCAAATCACAATATTTCAATTGAATTCACCATTCACAAACATTGAATTTATACAATTAAATTAAATTAAATTCTACATCATAACAAAAAGGGAAAATCATAATCAACATTTAATTAAAAAAAAAAACTCCTTTTTACACTTGATCAAACCAATTTTCACACAATTTTAAAAAAAAAAACTTCAAAATCAAAAATCGAATTTCAAAACCTTGAGGTGTCCTTTAACAGGAGGCGAAGCAGTAGCAGCAAGATGCGGGAACTGCACGTGCGAAAGCGGTCTAGTCACGTGCAAAGCGTGACTTAGATAATCCAAATTCATCCCACGAACACCGCCACCGTGAGAATACAAAAGAGGCGGCTGCGGCTGCGACGGAGGAGGTGGTGGAGGATAACCGCCAACAGCATGATTCGCGGAAGCGCGTGAAGGTGACGCGAATGGGTAAAGAAAAGGGTTTGGCGAACGAACATGAAGCGCTTGTTGTTGTTGTGGTTGTGGTTGTTGTGAATAATGAATCGGTTTCGAATTTGGATTTGTGAACGGTGTAGTAGGTCTTGATGTGGTGGCGGTTGTTGGAGGTGGATCTAACGACATCGTTTTCGATTTTTTGAACTGAAAGAAAAGAGAGTGAGTTTTATTTGGTAGAGAAAAAAAAGGAGGGAAAGGAAAAGTGATTAATAATAGAGAGAGGAAGAAAAAAAGTGTCGTGGTTGGGTTTTGAATTATTCGGTGTGGGACCTGAACAAGTGTAATGTAAGTGTAACTAGCAGTAATGAAGTGGTTAAGATTTGGGCCTAAAATGGGTACATAATCAAAGATCAACTTATCTTACCGTTACTAGAACAGATTTTTGAGTAGTCATAATTGTTTTGAGCCTTACGTTTCAAGTATGATTTTAATTTTAATTTATATATTCAATTATGTGTTGTCACGTTGATTAATAAATAAGAAAATGTATTAGTTTATATATTCATTAATTGATGTGACAACACATCATTGATGTATCTGTAAGCTCTTGAATGACAGATTAAGGTTGAATAATAGCGTATCTTTGAGGACTGTGAAAAGTCCCCTTATATAGTTAGGAGGCTGATTAGTTGTTGTAGTGGCACATTGTGGCGCTCGACAATTACGGATTTGCGGGAATCATAACTTTCAAGTGAGATTTAAGGTATGTGTGGGTGGGGACATTACCATTCGGTTTGATGTGGGGGAAGACATTACCATTAAGTTTGATTTGGCACCCAAATGCACTATTGGACCTCTTTGATTGAGCCTATTGTAACACCCCGTTATCCCAAACTTAATAATAATAATAATAATAATAATAATAATAATAAATAAAAAATAATCAGAGTTAAACACGAACGAGCATGTCACACTATTTTTCAAAATTTCTTAAATAGGATAAAATACTATTTAATTAAAACAACTTGATAAAATATCAAAACATAACAGCGGAATAGTTTTCAGATCATTAACATCGTAAACATCCAACAACAATTTATGGC
>Ga0315913_1002499_pt1 | contig 21608 bp, 17 predicted proteins | sample MpolsnodulesMG_FD_207736 | JGI IMG/M metagenome (GOLD analysis project Ga0315913, IMG submission 207736) | Medicago polymorpha root nodule microbial communities from Los Angeles, California, United States - small nodules | ecosystem: Host-associated > Plants > Roots > Nodule | place: USA... | reverse complement strand
TCACATGAAAGTGGTTTCTTTTCTCTGACTTCTATTTCTTAACCTCCCACTTCCTTATTTAATTCCTATTAATTCCACTTAATTCCTCTATTCCTTCTAATTCTATTTTCAGCCCTTAATTCTAATTCCTACCCTTATTCTTACTGCTAACAAATAAATCCATTTAAATAAACATCAACAAATCACATAAATAAAATAATTCAATTAAATAAACTCTATATTTAATAAAATAAATAAAAACAACTAGGGCGTTACAACACCTCCACTTCCAACGTATCCCATACCGTTAACAAGCCCCCCAACGCTCCCACTGACGGACGAAAAGAAAAAGCATGATTCGAGTCACCCCACATCAACAGGGTCAATTTTTCATCGCACACCCCTAACTTAGTTTCTTGCAGACATAAGATCAAAGGCTTTTTTTCTTCCACCAACTTCCTCACCTCCCTCCTCTTGTCGAAACTCCCTAACCCCCGCACATTCCAAGAAACCAACTTCATCAGAAACACACCCACCCGCGCCGCCCCTCCACCAACCAAATCCATCACACCCTCCTCAACCGCTACCGGAGTCAAAACTGGCCCAGTTGACACACCTGTCGACCTAGCTAAGACACTAAAAGAATTATGCGTAGCTCCGTTGAACGAGATGTCGATGGTATTACCTATAGCCTGAATGTCTGCCGCCTTTGACTCGTCACTGCCGTTTAAAGCCACCCAATTTGTCCAGTCATTATTTACTGAAGCCGATGATGTTGATTGAGACTTGGTACTCTGGTGAGGCACCTCTAAAGACCGTGTAACTCTTTCCCTCTGGCGACGGCGTTGTCGGATTTTTTGGTGCAAGACTTTCAACTTTTTGGATCCTTGCAGCACCTTCATAACCTCTTCTCTATCAGTACTAGGTAATCGCGCCACCTTTTTCAGAGTCATCACAGGGTGTCGAAGCACGCCACCCGCTTTTTTCCTTTTTACCACAGGAGGCAGACCTTCAACTCTACTTCCCGAGTTCTTCCTCACCATCTTCAGCCGTTTGTGCTTCGATGAAATAAGACCTATGTCGCCGTGTTGAATGTTTTGTAGCCAGTCCACGCTCCACGGATCTGAGCGTATCAACGTTCTATCCTCCGCCGAACCTAGAAAACTCTCAGGACTAATTTTACTACGGACCACCGCGTCCTCGTCATTGCGTAACGCTAACTCCTCAGTCGCTTTGGATCCCTCACCCACCTCAAAAAAGCCTCCCAGCGGTTTACTCGTCCGAGCAACTCCAACCATTTCCATCTCAGAGCCTTTGGTGAACTCTACATGCTCACAATTCGCAGATAACGGTTCCATAGAAGTATGGGTCGTAGGACTACCGAATCCTCCCGCAGAACGAGCTACAATAGGTTGCGCTTCCCTAGAAATCGTAGGCTCTTCTTCGGTCCTCTTCATCCCATCCACGGCGTCATGACTATCAACGTCTGCCTGAACTAGATCGTTAACAATTTTATCCGCCGCCATGACCACATTGTTATCAAGATCAAACTCGTCAGGAATCTCCACATTTTCGCGCGATGAAGTGGCAGATTTGTCATCCTCATCATACAGACATACATCATCACCAAAATTAAATCCCCACTCTTCTGTAATCTTGATTGATACCATCTCCCCATCAATAATTAATTTTTCAGACACATTTACAATCTCGATAGATGTCGTTGCAATCAGCTCTCGCATAGTCAAACCTTTCTCGATTTAAAGAACAATTATCTGTCCGTAGATACCGTCCACAATCTAGAACACACAGCTTAAAAAAAATTCTCATTCCACGTGTGAATCGGAATTCCGTACAAGCGAATCCAAGCGCCCCTTTGAAACGGCATCACCTCCTTTGTCCATCCAACCAAGCTTGAAAAAATCAAATCAAAAAATGATCTCGCTTCCTTTACAACCTCCGCAACATTTGCGCCCAAAAGCGAATGGACAAATACCTTTTCTGCTCCAAGAGGAATAATGTCGATGTCCTTAAATCCTGCGTCCTCCACTCTGTTTTGAATAATCGGTACAGCTGTCCCTTTAGTAACCGTGCCAATCAAACCTCGTGTCGCCCATTTAAGATCCTCCTCGCATGATTTATACTTCCGTATCAACCGTGTGTGCAATGTTGACTTGTCCGTGCTCGCAAGTCTAACCACCTGCCCTCCTGATCAAGCAGCCACCATCTCACCACCGTCACCGTCCTCTCCCTGCGGCTTCCTATCTCCTACCCTGACCAAAATCGACCCCACCCTTACTCCATCATCTTCGCCGTCCCTCCTTCCTCCTCCCTCCGTATTCTCTCCGTCAGCCACCGCACTCTTCATCTCGACGCCCCTCCTCACTCCCTTCCTATCGAAGCGAGCTAGCACCGCGCGTACACAATACTGACCAAAGCATACATTGTTCACAGCTTTCAATAATTTATCGACGTCACGCACCTTCGCATACCGCACAAATCCATACACTTCACCGTTCCTATTCCTAGTGTTAGCCACGAAAACGTCTTCCAATATACCACATACCTCAAAGCCCTTACGCAAAAAGAAAATCGAAGCTTGTGGAGGAAAGTGAGTAATATAAAAGGTTACGTACCGTTTAAGGGTGGAGCCTACGACGCTGCCGGCGTAATCTTCCTCCCGCGGTTGCTGCAGCTGTCGTAAAGACTCATCCACTGTCTGATCTGTTGCACGCCGTACCTTCCTGCCTGCATACTCCCGCTGTTGCTTCCTGTGCAGGCCCTCCGTATTCCGTTCAGAACCAGCCGCTTCAGTCCGATCAGAATCACTCCCAGCCTGCCTGTGCAGAGGCTCCCGCTGCTGCTGCCTGCGCACACCCACCGTGTGCAGTGCAGACCCAGGCCTCCTAGGCAGCCTCGCCGTGCCGGACCGAACCCCTCCAGGCCGCCTGTTACGATCACATGCCGCCCCCAAAACACCGTCGCGGTCATCCCTCCACACCGTCCTTGAGTCAGGAAAATCCGTACTTGTATCAAAGTCCCCGTCATAACAGTCCCCTCGAGATGAATACCTAACCCTCTCATGCCGGAGCTTGAATCCTTCCCCATTCCGTAGCCGCTTTCCTTCCCGAACCCTGTCCTGACCAAAAAGAACCTGTCACAACGCTTTCCTCCGTCGCGGTCTCACATCAATCCAATCCTCATCTTCCCCACCCCTTTGTGGCACCCTGCCGGAATCCCACTCCCCCCCAATATTCCTCACTTCCGGTGACATATGTCAGTGCGCTGGCCCGTGGCGGTACCATGGTCCAGCGCGGTTCTCTCTCTCTCCCCCTCTCATCACTCAGAGCTCTTTTTATCAGTCTAAAAATATTTTGTCGTTGAACCACTGAATTATTCACGTGAAATATCAAATAATACACAAATAGCGCATCCTATGAAATCACATTATTTTTAGAAATATATGAAATCACATTATTGTTTTTCCCTTATAATCTTTGAACTGATTTTTTGGTATAGCATCCCATCAATATTTTTTTTAAACAAGACATCCCATCAATATTGTTTTGCCACCTTGTCAATGTGATATTGCTGACTATTATGGAAACATGGACTTCGATTTACGTCGTCGACAAATCTCCGCAGTCATACATTAGTGATCGTTCAATCAATATCGAACTATCTTGATTTGAACCGGCATTTATTGTAAAAAATTGCACAACATGGAATATAATTTCAATTTTTATGGCTGCAATCAGAATGCTTTTTCAGTATACGATTTTATGCTAAAATTCATAATAAAAGACTAATAAAATTTCATGGTACATATAAGATGAACCTTTAAAAATGAGTTTAAATGTGAACCTTTATATATAAGATCAACACAAAATTTAAGAATATGTAAAGTTTAACGGGAAAATGTGCAAGAAAATGCTAGAAATTTATTTAATAAATCAATTGAATTTAAGTGATTAAAGAATTTTACCAAATAATGAATTGTTAAACCTAAGTTAGCAACTTATATTTTCAAGACAAAAATTTTATTTTTAAATTCTTTAATCAATGTTCCATAGATATCGGTTAGCAAGATCTAAATAACACAACATATAAACATCAATTATTGGTGTAATAATTTTGAACCTACACCCAAAATCTCACGTTTCTGTAAAGATAATTTTGAAATATTATAAGAGAAATGATATTTGAACAACCATTTTTTAACAACTTTTGTGACAACTTTCTCTCTCATATTCACATAGTCCTTCTACTTTTCTCTCTTTATTGTTTTGATCTTTGTGCCACTATCTAAATTTCTTTGTATAATTTAGTTGTCCAAAAAGTTGTCACAAAAAATGGTTGTTCAAATAACATTACCCATATTATAATTCAATCAAGCCAATCACATGTCAACCAGCAGTCTCTGTCCAAGTGGGGTAAATAATAACCAATCATTGTGTTCTTCCAATTTTTAATTTTCAAAATTGTTGTTGATGGAAAAAGCTTCTTTGAATAAGTTAACTGATGAACTTTCCTGTAAAAAAAAGAGGTTGATTAACGAATTTAAATAAACAATAACTTGGTGTACTTTTTATTCTACACTCAATTGCAAGTAATAATTCATCAAATTGAGTAGAACCGCAATAGACAACAAAATTCTTTCTCAATAAATGAAATATTGCAACATTTAGTCTCACATCGACCAAAGTGTGTAGTATGGCTCTGTTTATTAACATCAGTGTCTTAAGAAATTGGAAATGGTTGTGTTGAACTATGTTTACAAAATTATGTTTACATCTTACATATTTATTTGTGAACATAGTCTCATGCACATTTCATTTTTATAATATAAGTTGATGTTTTTTTTTATTGATATAAGTTGGTGTATTTGATATAAGGTTAACATTTTATCTTTACCGGATAGTTTTGAATTTTCAAATCTCAAAATATATTACTCAAAATATATATTTGAATTTTATTGCTTAATAAAATTATCCTTCCTAGAAACTTTGTTATGTTCGTATTAGTATAAGGTTTCCATTGAATTTTATAATGGATTGATTTTACAAAGTAAGCACGGATTATGAGATTATTGCACACATGACATGCATTTCTAAATTAGGTGTTGTCATTAAAGAATATTTTGCCTTATCATTTTATATTTTTAGGCCTTAATGTGATGTTTATAGTAGAACACAAGTCAACCTTGTATTGTCTAGCAAAAGAACCTTATGTTTAATCCTCAAATTCATGAGATCATCTATGATATTGTATTGGTCTTCTCTTATTTTAATGACGTGAATTGACTTTATGTTTTTTAAGATTAATTTTCTTCTTTAATTTTATTTTCTCATATACAATCTGTATAAATCACAGCCACTCATACATGTGATCATAGAAATTATTATTGTTCAAGTCAATTATTTTCAATAATAGGATAATTATAACTGATTGTCAATGTAATTTTTAATTTTTTTTTTTTACAATTAAAAAAAATTTCCCTCAGAAGTTCCCTTATTTAATAAAATCTGATTATTCAAAAAAAATAAAAAATTCCTCAGAAGTCTAACATATAAATAATGTTAAAAAAATAAAATATATTTTAACATATAATGATGTTAATAAATGTTCTAAGAGCATTTGATAAAAAGTCTAAAAATAAAATAAACGATGAATTCAACGTAGAAAAGATCAATTTCTAAAATTTTATAGTATTTAACACATCATTTTCAAGAACTTTTTTTAAAAAAACTTTTTTAACAAATTTCCCTTATTAGCATAAAATGTTACTATAAATTCAAAGAAACCAAAAGGAAAGAAAGATCACCACAGAACCACAAAAGGACACATAAGAAACACATTGACAAGGAAAGAGAAACCAACATCACCAGATTCAAAAAGTGGGACAACATTTTCTTGTTTCATTTATTTTACACCTTCACATCCACAAATTATTCACACATGTCATTATAATATTAAATAAATTTGAAAATGAAATAGTTATTTCCCTTATCACACTCCACTATGATTATTCTTGCTTTCTATAATTATTCTCTTCACTTTGAAGTCTGAATCCATTTTTTTGGTATATTACTTGTTCAGTAAGAAAAGGAAAAAAAGAGAAATATTTTTGATGGGTTTTGTTGGTGATGAATCACAAGAAGGTAGTGGTAGTAACTATGTAGGACAAGGTTCATCATGTTCATGGAGGTTTTTGACCAGAAGGAAAAAGGTTGATAATTCTTATGTTGAGAATAGCAACAATTCTCATCATGGAGTGCAACTTGCTAAGGAGTTAACTATTCCTCATCTTATGGCAATAGGTAATTCAATTTTCAATCTTTTGAAATTTTTGTCTTTTGAAACATGTTTTTCATCTTGGTAAGGTTGTTGTATTGATCTTTTGTTTTCACTTTTCATAATTCAAACTTTGTTTTTGATCTTTAAGGTTGTTGTAAAGTATATACACTGTCGGTATAAAAAGTGTTTACACTATCAACATATCAGAATCAATCACATGTGTGACTTTAGAGGTATTATGTCAAAAGTAAAACATTTAGTGACTTAACGATTATGATATGAAGCACGGACACTCCTCGGTTTAGGCGTGTCCCGGTGTCGGACACGTGTCGTGTCTGACATCGACACATATAATTACACACTGAATCATGTGATTTTCTTAAATTATTAGTGGTGTCGGCGTGTTAGTGTTCTTGTCGTGTCCGGTGTCCGTAACCATATTTGTGCTTCATCATTGATAGTGTAAAAAATCTTTACTTCGAAGATGATATGAATTAATCCACTTTTTAATGATGTTATTGAACTGGTTTAAGGTTCCTGTTTTGTTTGAGTTTTAATCACTTTTTATGTTTTGTATAATGGTATAAACTATGTTGATGTTATTTAATTATTTAAATTTGGGGGTGATTTGATTCAGGTGTCGGTGCAACAATTGGTGCTGGTGTATATGTTCTAGTTGGAACTGTAGCTAGGGAACATGCTGGACCTGCTTTACCACTTTCATTTATGGTTGCTGGAATAGCAGCAGCTCTTTCAGCTCTTTGCTATGCTGAGTTGGCAAGTCGCTTTCCTTCTGCTGGAAGTGCTTATCACTATGCTTATATATGTCTTGGTGAAGGGTATTTATCTATTCACCTTATTGACACTCTTAATTTCTTTAAGTACATAAATTAGAATTAAATTTAGAATCTATATTGTTTTAGACCATCTTGATCGGAAGAGTACCAATGTTTCAAATGCGTGAATGCGGGACCCCTGATTGCGTGGAATCTGAATTCATAAAAGATAATTTTTTTCGACAACCTTATTATTGGTGCGAAGTATTTACTAGTTTTGTCAATGATTAAGCTCGAATCCGAGACCTTACTTGAGAGATCCAAGTCCAGTTCCACTCAGACTGACTTAATGTTGATACATTAGATAGTGGTTTAAACTATCATGTTGAATCCGAGACAATGCTCGAATCCGAGACGTTATTTTCTTATCCATGCTTTGTTTTAGACTTTCTAAATAAGGTTTTAAATTGCGATTGCAGACACGGTTAAAATCTTAATATTGAAGATTATAATTCATGTTGAATTTGCTTGTTGAAAGATTGAAGTGCATGTGTAGACTGCATAGGTTATTTACATGTCAATTGAGAGTTGATATATTTTGTGTATAATGTGTGCAGGGTTGCTTGGTTGATTGGTTGGTCCTTAATATTGGAATATGGTATTGGTGGAGCTGCTGTTGCTCGTGGCATAACTCCCAATTTGGTATAGTGATTTTTACTCTATTATTCATTTTTTTTTTTTTTTTTTTGCGGTAAACCAATGTATCTTTTCTTCGCAACAGCATATATTAATCTCTCGAGTTAATTGAGACGCATTTAAGGGGTTATCGAGATGCATTAAAGAGTTGATCTAGATTGGTTTGTTTGAATTGCAAGTAGAAAATATTTTGATGCAAGTTTGAGTTGATATATGAGATTGATATTTTTGTGATTAGGCTGCACTTATTGGAGGCATGGACAACTTGCCAGGATTTTTATCCAATCAACACATTCCTGGGATTGATATTGTTGTAGACCCACTTTCAGCAATTATGGTATTCATTGTTACTTGGATTCTGTGTGCTGGGATCAAAGAGGTAAATCTTTTGTATTTTTTTATATACAATTATTTATTTATGATATATGATTTTCAACTTAGTGTTCTAAACTTTTTGAGCTAGAGTTTCTTTTGTTAACTCTCACGGATTTGTCTAAGGCGCCTCAGTGGGTTGAGAATGCTTGTTTATAAACTATACCTAGTCTCGATGTCTGTCAGCCTTGTGTGCGACTTAGGCCGGCCCTCCTTAGTCTCGATTTCCATGCAATGCAAGACTTTTTGGTGTTTATAAAAGACATTATTACTACTATGTAGTGTATCCTTTTTATAAATGGATTATGACTAATCCATTCAAATATCCAAATATATTTTCTTTATTATTCATTTTGATTCGAATTGTTATTACTTTCATGCAGAGTACAATGATACAAAGTATAGTGACATCAGTGAATATATGTGCTTTGATATTTATCATAGTAGCTGGTGGTTATTTGGGATTCAAAACTGGTTGGATTGGATATAAACTCCCAACAGGGTAACTTTTACATCTTTACCCCGACTCTATATTAGGTCTTTTCAGGCTACTGAATAATATTTATCTCTTGTTTTAATATTAGGTATTTTCCTTTAGGGGTAGATGGAATGGTTGCTGGTTCTGCAACAGCTTTTTTTGCATACATTGGTTTTGATGCAGTTGCAAGCACTGCTGAAGAGGTATATATAACATGATAATATACAATGTTTCATGTAACTTACCTTTTTAGGTCAAATTGCCGCCAAATAGGACTTATGCGAAAATTTACACCCATTTCAAATTTACATCACCACTTCGTGACCGCGTTGCAATCCTTGATATTGCAGTTAAATAGGAATCAATGTTTTCAAAACTGGAATGGAGATCGAACCGGTCATACTTTTGAGCCATGGTTCAATTGGTTTTTTTTTTTGGTGGTGTCCAGGGTTCGAATCCTGGACCTTGTATATTATGCATTGTCCTTACCAACTGAGCTAAGCTCACAGGGACGTTCAATTGGTTTAATCATATTAACAATGGTTGAACAAGACGACTAATAAATAAATAAGTATATTAAAATAGCTTTTCGAAAAAAGAAACCGATTGAATCAACCGCGGTTCAACCTAGTTGGACAGGGTTCTAGGAGACTAAGAACCTATTGTGGTTGAACCAACCGATAGACTGACCAGTTCTCAGTTTAACAGGTTGAACCAGTCTGTCCGGTTCTTCTTTTAGACAATATTCAGTCCAACTCCAGTTTTGAAAACAGATGATGTAGCCGCAAAGTGGTCGCGGACACATTAGAATCCATGATGCAGTAATCTCAATCGTGGTTGCAGACCCTTCTTTTGAAGCCTTGAGAGTAGGTTCAAACTTTCTAATAGTGTTTAACTTTGATCTAACAGGTGAAAAATCCGCAAAGAGATTTGCCACTAGGAATTGCAGCTTCATTGTCTCTATGTTGTGGATTGTATATGATAGTATCCATTGTTGTTGTTGGTTTAGTACCTTACTATGATATCAATCCTAATACCCCCATTTCATCTGCTTTTGCTGTCAATGGAATGCAATGGGCAGCGTAAGTTTTACAATTTTGCAACTCGATTACGAATTTCTACATAGCGTATTCAATGTGTCCATTTTGTGTATAAAATATTCTTAAAATACCATTTTCTAAGTATGCATTAGTTTTCTTTAGTCATTTTTCATGATTGTGATTACAGATACATTATAAATGCTGGGGCTATTACAGCACTTTGTTCATCATTGCTTGGTGGAATTTTGCCTCAGGTAAAACTAATTGGAACCCTCAGCCTCTAAAATTGATTATAGTTGATTCTTCTCCTTAAAGTTTGTTTTGCAGTTTCTGTTAAATTTCATGTTCATTCAATATTTATCAGTTGTTTCATTTTATTTTTTTAAAAAAATTCAATACAAATTCATTGAATAGGATTATTTTATTTTTTTGGATTACAAGAGGGCTGAAGTCCAGAAAAGAAACTAACGCCTAATTAAGCGAGGTGTAGCAACACCATTAACATCTGCTAAAAATAAAGAGCTTCATTGAACATGAGACTGTTTAAAGATGATCAATGTAGAACCCTCTTCACACGCATAGTTTGCTAGCGCATCAGTACCAGCATTTGCTTCTCGATAAGTATGGCTGACCCGAATATCGCAATTCAACTCCAACAGACGACAGGTATTGAGTAACAAACTTCAACCAGCTATAGTTCCACCTTTTTTTCTGGAAAGAAGTGATGAAACCATACTTTGAAAATCAACATAAAGCTCAATTCGTTAGAAACCACGATCACAAGCCAAAGTAAGACCTTCCAATTCCCATAAAGCTTCGCCACACACACACTACGCCTTCCTACACACTTAGAAAAACCACAAATCCACTCTCCTTTGTCATTCCGAAAGACTCCACCACAACCCGCTATCCCTCCTTTCAAAGCTCCATCAGTATTAATGCAAATCAAATCCACATCTGGAGGCCTCAACCTAATGTTTATCACTTCCGCCATATCGTTCCTTACCTCCTGACACGGAACGGCAGCTATAGATAATTAGAAACTTTTCTCTGCAGAAATACTATATCACCACCATGCACCAACATATTTGGCCAATACCATAATGTATGCCAAGCTGTAGATCATATCTCTGCCCAGTTTAATCCATCAACTACACTTAAATCCTTTTCCATATTCAACTGCTGCAGATATAACTCAAAACAAATATCTAAGAACATGTAAAGTTGTTTCCGCGATGTCTCCACAATGATAACAATGCTCCGTACTGATATGCATTCTACGAAATCTATCATTAGTTAACTTAAGAGTGTATCATGCTGTAAAATCCACAAAAAACGTCGAATCCTCTCTGGAACTTTCAATTTCCACACGCGAGTCCAAACATTAGACATACTATAAAAAATGAAACCACATAATTCATGATAAGTGTATGATATAGAAAATTCATCAAACTTAGCTCCAGGCCGCACACAATTATCCGGACCAAGCTCTTCATGAGGGGCTGGTATCGATTTAATTTTGCTAACAATATCAATTGACAGCTACTGCTGCAGATCGTATAGCCGCCAACCTCCATCAATGTCGACAAGGTCTGAAAATTAAATTTGCAGTCATGTATATCAGAGGGTATGCTACTGTCCGTATCAGAAATCAGAAACCCTTTATCCACACAGAATTCCTCTCAAGCATGAATTCTTTCACCATTTCGAACAACCCAACTCACCATAGAACACATGGTTGGCCACAGATGAACCAAATTTTTCCATAGACAAGAATCGCTTGGTTTAGCTATCACCATATTCAAAGAAATGGTACTTCAATCATACTTGCCTTTTAGCACACCACACCAAATTGCATTATCTCCATTCTTCAATTTCCAACCTAGTTGACCAGACAAGCTTCATTCATTTGCTCCAACCTAGGTTGAAAAAGATTAACTTAAATCAAATAATATGACTAACACAACCATCAAGAAAACAAACTAAACAAACAAACAAAGAGTACTAAACTCTAACAAAATATACTCAATAAAGTTTTTTTTGGTATTCCTTCTCTTTATTAGAACATTTTCATGTGTTATATTTTAAAAAGAAAATTCCTACTATAAGTATATAAAAATCATCACCAAGCAAATCAATGATCTTCTAAAACAAAGCTAAAGCTGAATTATTGATGTGTTTTCTGTTTAATGCCTCTCAGCCAAGAATCTTGATGGCTATGGCAAGGGACGGATTGCTGCCACCATTTTTTTCTGATATAAATAAGCACAGCCATGTTCCGGTTAAGAGTACCATAGTTACCGGCCTTGTTGCTGCAGCCTTAGCATTTTTCATGGATGTCTCTCAACTTGCTGGCATGGTAAGTCTAATCTATATTTGCAACTGTTAGGATTCAATTGCAGTTTAATTGCGGTTCAACCGGTTGAACTAACTGCAGTCGGATTGCGGTTCAACCAAACAACAGTATAACCGAAACCAAACCATCGGTTTTGTGTTCAACATGTTAAATCCGGCCAGTTAGGTCCGGTTTTTAAAATAATTGATTATAGTACTAATGTCTATTTTGTTTGTCTACTACAGGTTAGTGTAGGTACTCTTCTTGCATTCACCATAGCAGCAATATCTGTGTTGATAGTCAGATATATCCCACCAATTGAGGTTCCATTGCCCCATTCTCTACAAGATCCACTTGACTCTGAGCCAATGGAGTATGGTTGGAGCCATTTGGAGACAAATGAAAAAGAAGCAATCCAAAAACCCTTAGTTGTTAAAAATCTTGCACTAGATAACTGTAAGTCCTGATTTTGATTTTCTATTTAGTTTCTCAATTCATGCAAAATCTATGTACTTCACATTGAAGGCATGTCGCCTGATGTCGGACATGTATCGGTGTCGAGCATGTGTTAGTGTCCGACACCGACACGGTAAAAACACACGTGGTTACATTAAATTACACAATTTTCTAAAATTGCTTGTGTCAACGTACCAATGTCATGTTCAGTGTTCGTGTCAGTGCTAATTGTAACATTTATTGCTCCAGATATGCAATTAATGTTCCTTAAGTTACACCAATTTATTGATGCAGATGTACATAGTGGTAACAGGAGAAAAATTGTTGGCTGTGTAATAGCAGTCATATGCTTAGGTGTATTTGTCCTTACATTTGCAGCTTCTTCTACATTTCTTCTCAGGTTAGTTTAGAGGGTAGCATCCACATTATATATACTTCATTAATGTTACATACCATTTGAGTATTTCTAAAAAAATAACTAAAATCATATTTCATGTTTCTTATATTTCAGTTATGTTAGGTTTACATTATGTGGAGTTGGTGGCATTATTCTTCTGTCTGGCTTTGTCTTCCTAACATGTATAGATCAAGATGAGGCAAGACACAACTTTGGAAACACTGGAGGTATGGTTTGCAATTACTTATGGTAATATTTTATGCAACCAATGTGAGTTAATGTCATGTTTGTATGCAATTTGTTTTCAGGTTTCACATGTCCATGGGTGCCTTTGCTTCCTATAACTTGCATTCTTATCAATTCATATTTACTCATTAGTCTTGGGTAAGTATCTATATTCAAATTTGAAAGTATATATGACTTTATTTTCAATATTTTTTAAAGAAATCAAATATATTTCTAAAAGATCAAGTGACATTAAGTCAGTCTTTGAGAACAATAGTTTATTAATCCTGATAGTTAGAATAACATTAATTTCCTCCTCTAAAGAAATTATCTAAGAAGATCAACATTACAATTGTTCGAGTGTAATTGACTCGGATCTCTTAAGCAAAGTATTGAGTTCGAGTCTTGTTGATGAAATAAAATATAGTTAAGAGGGGAAACCCCATTAAAGGTTAGGGCCGTTCCTATAAAATTGAGGGCTCGGCTCTAATTGTAAAGATAGGCCCCCCGGTAAAAAAAAATCATTACTTTTTTTTTTTAAAAAAAAAAAGAAAGATGTTAGTGTTTTAAAAAAATAAGAATTCTGATATGTTTGCATATGTTTAGTATATATTGGATATTTTTCATGTATTGTACAAATAAAAAAATATATTTTGGGCCTCCAAATTTGGAAGGTCCGGCTCGGTAGAGCTGTTTGCACCCTCTAAGGGCCAACCCTGACTTGATTCCTTGCCAGAAATTATATATCAGCAAAGTCGGTGAATATTTCACACCAATAACATGGTTAACAAAATAAATTATCACAAGTTCAGATTTTAAATAACCAATTAATGACATTTTGGTTTAGTTCCTTAGGCCACGTTTACTTTGTTTAGACGTTTTCTATTTTCATTTTGTAAGATACGTGTTCATTTTAACTAACTAATAATAAGATTTAGACTCTTGAAATGAACAATTGTGATGGAGAGAAGATGAAATGCTAGCTAAAAAATAAAAATAATGAAAATAAGTTTTTGACATTTTCGTTGTCTCCAAAAAATGCACACAGTTGTTCACTTTAAGAGTTTATTATCATCTTTGTTGACAAATAAAATTAACACAAATTTCAAAAAAAGAAATGAGAAAATGTTTTCAAGTAAAATGTCATAAAGTAGACCACCTCACTCTTTTAATTTGTGCACATGAGAATGACTTTGATGTCACTTATCAATTGAGCAACCAATTGAATTCTTCTATTACAAGTCAGTTTTGTGATATGACCAAAATGAAGTTTACAAGACTTTGACAATTCTCACATTACAAGTTGATATATTAGAACTTAATTTTGTAGAGTTGAATTAGTCTAATAAAATATCAAACATGTCATTTATGTATTTTATTTGCTATATTATTTTTCTCTCACAAGGACCTTTTTGTCCCTTTAATGTCACAAATTTATTAACTAATTCTACCATTTTTGTTTTATATTTTTGAAGGGGTGCTACTTGGTTGCGAGTTTCTGTATGGCTAGCATTAGGAGTTATTATTTATGTATTCTATGGTCGAACCCATAGCTCTCTAAAAGATACAGTTTATTTGAAGGCTATTCAAGTTGATGATACTACTAATTACACCTCCACAAGCTTTGTTGCTTAATCACACCATGTGGAGATTATTTGAATCCCAAGATAAAGAAAATATTGCCACTTCATTAGTGGTATATGCAATCATTGTACAGGAAATGCAAAAGTATTTATGGTTTATAGGTCATAGACATAGTTTTTTTTTTTCCTTTCTTTTTTGCTTAGAGAAGAAGAAATTGATCATGTGAATTATGAATTGTACAAGAAATTATGTTGATTTTCCAATCAACAATTCGTTAATATATATTTACATGTATAATATTATGATTTAGAAACTTACTATATTAGGATTTTTTTTATGAAATATTTTAAAGGGATGGCAAATTCATCATTTCATGTCTGTTCAGGTTTGTATTGAGTTTGGTGGAAGAGAGGAATACCACATAAACATTGTTCTTTACAAATAGATCTTGTGGAACTGGATCGTTCTCGACATAGTAAACCTTCCCTTATGTTCCATAGTCGACTTGCCATCTTCCCTGATAAATGTAGCAAAGACTGGAATTTTGTAACCTCTAGGTAGAGACACCAACTTTCCATCATCTCAAGATTATGCTTCCTATACACATGTCTATCCATTGGTTTAACTTGTATCCCAAAGTACCTCTTGATTGTATCAGATATGAAGTCCAAAAATTGTTGTCTATGAGGTCTCGCCACACATTATCTTGGGATTTTGGAAACCTTGCAAAGAATGAACCAGAGGTGGGGATTTCCCCATTGCTGCTCTTGGTTCGCCTCAACATTGTTTCTCACAGAAGTTCGTGGAACCAACAATGCATTATATTGTCTCGCCTCATGAATAATGAGGAGTGTTTGGATTTGAATAAATGAAATAATTAAGAATAGTTGTTGATAACTTGTATTGCAACTCTTAAAGTTAGTTAGTTTGTTGAAATTTCTTAGGAAATTTGTTTTGGCTTTGCATTGCGTATACAAGAGGTACATTGTAATGCAAAGTCAATTAGTTACTTTAGTTCAATAAACACAAACTTTCAATAATCACTTTTCCACTTATTTCTCTCTTTTCCCAGTTTTCTCTTTTTCACTTGATTTTCATCACAATTACAAGCATTTATCTCAGCATTAACAAATCTCCCTTAAAGCACAAGGAGTGCCTTAAAGGGAATAAAAAGTGTCAACAATACCACCAAGGGGGTCATCACAAAGCTGAAAAGAAAAATTACATTGTAAATAAGCCAACGCAAAACAGTGGATTAAATCACCACAAACTGAAATCAACAAAAGAAATAAGATTGTGAGTCTTTAGCTACCACCAAGAGTGATTTTTGATGTGATCTAATAACTTCTCCATCGAAAGTTCTTTGTTACGAAAAATTATGGCATTATGCTCCTTCCGAATAATCTAGATACAAGACGCTATCTTGCATCTCACTCATCGCATATGAAAGCCTAAAGGGAAAATTATTACTGGTATAAACTTTAGCGTTCATATTTATCTTGGCTTCTATTTTTCATATGATTTTCCTAATGATTGGATTATGAATTAAGCCCTACACATATTTACTGGTCTTATTTACCTATGGTAAGTGTCAGAAATTGGTTAATTTACATGTATAATTAAGACACTTATTAACTTAATTTGCAAGTTATCTCATGTAAAAGCTCCAAATTAATAGATAAATAGCATTTTGTGCTTTTTATACCTAATGCAAACCAACTATGTAGGCAAATTCACTTGCCATGAGATTTAAGAGCAAAAAGGAAAGAAAAATGTTTCAAGCTTCTCGCTAAGCGAGGCAAGTCAGAGAGCAAAGGAAATCAGATTTGAAGGCGTGGCCAAGCGAGCTAAGGCGGTTTTGGAATCTCCGGTGTTGATGTGGTAGAAACCCAATGGGGAAGAAAGGTTTGCTTGCTAAGCGAGTCCTGGCGTGGCCAAGCGAGCTTATAATTTCAGAAAGAGTATAAATAGAATCAGAACTCAAGAAAAAAAAAGCATAAGATGTCATTTTGAGCAGAGAAATACATAGAGATACACAACGAGCAAGTATTCAACAAGGATTGAAGGTGGATTCACAAGATTCATTGAGAAATTAATTCTTGATGTCAATTCATCTCTTTTCTTCTCATCTTTGCAAAGCTACCATGAATGAGTAGCTAAATTTCCTTTTGTTGGGATTAAATGTAATTAACCTTACTAATATGTATTCCTTTTGATTATGATATTATATGATTCCAGTTATTTATGAATATTGATGTTATGCTTGTTTTTAATGTTTCAATTGTATGGACTTGAATTATTATTGAGAAATACCTTTTGAATCTAGCTTTAGGATAATCATCTGATGAACACTTAACTCTAGAGATAGATTTGGGTTTAACATTCACTAGAAGTATTGAATCTCAATACTGTCATATTGGTTAATAGGCAGAGAGATCGTCGATTAACCTATACGATTGCCACAACATTATTTAGACATAGATAATGTTTGGCGAGCGATACATGATAATGTCGAGTAATAACTAGAATACGTATAACTAATCATAAGCATACACGTGAAATAGGTTGATGAAGTTTAATCCCAACATACTCATATCTCTGTTAACTATCGTATCATATACATTTTTATCTTTTTGTAGCTTATGAAACCAAATACCTTACAATTTTATCACTTAAAACAATATTAATTGTTGACCGGCTTAAATATCACACTAGTCTTTGTGGAGACGATACAAAAATACTTAATATTGATCCTACATCAACCTTCAATAAATTTTCTCCAACAGAATCATTCATACAGCACGGTTGCAACCAAAATCAAGCATACATGATAGCAACAAACAAAAAGGAAACAAATTACACTTTTATTCAATAATACTTCCTAAATAAAGCCTGATACATTCACTCTACAAGCTTATTTTAAACAGAATATAAAATCTAACACACAATAGAGAAAACAATCACAACAATAAAACTATGACAATTGCATCATCTGATTCATGGTTGAGCCATTTGGTCTTCCTCACTCATGTCCTCCTTTTCACTCTTCTCTTAGGCTGACCACCAAATATCATCACAAGCCATCTAGGCTTTCCAATTAGAAACACAAAATATCCAAGTCCTATTCCAATCACCATTCCACATCCATATCCAATAGCCACTGGTTTCCATCCAAATCCAAATTTCTCTTCACTGCAAAAGTTGTTTGGTGAAGGTGGAGAATGTTGTTGAGGTCCACATTTCATTGATAAGGGAAATCCACATAATCCCTTGTTTTCTTCATAGGAATCATTTGAAAATGTATTGAACTGCTTTCCTTGAGGTATTTCTCCCATTAGATGGTTATGAGAAAGATTCAAGACTTCAAGACTGTTCAGATTGGTTAACTCTTTAGGAATCATCCCAGTGAACATATTCGAGGATAGATCCAACCATTCCAAGTTTGTTAAATTTCCTATGGAATGCGGAATAGGACCGGTGAGTCTGTTATAGGAAAGGTTAAGCCCAATGAGCGCATAAAGCTCTCCAAAAACATTTGAAATATCTCCTTCAAATTTGTTTCTCGAAAAATCAATACTAACAAATATATTTGGAATTTTCACCAACGTACTTTCTATCCCTTTGGTCTCCAGAGCCACAGAATCATAGTACCATCCTTCACTTCCGAATATCATTTGCATGTATTGAAATTTGTTACTCAAAATCACTACATCCCTGTATTGCATACTGTAATCCTCTCCCACTGGTATAGCATTCCTCATGGCTTCACAATTTCGTAAATAGGCTTTTGGTAGCGGACCACTAAAGCTATTTCCTGAGATATCAAGAATGATTAAACTTGGAAATGGACGATTGATCTTTATATTAGCAATGAGACCATGCAACTTATTGTTTCGCAAAACCAACACTTTCAAATCTTGCAGAGTTTGAAGCCAGTCAGGAAAATGGCCTTCTATTTTGTTGCTGCCAAGATTTAAAACTTGCAATTGTATGCAGTTGGACAGAGATTTAGGCAAATCGCCATCTATTTGGTTGCCATTGAGATTAAGAGTGATAAGTCCATTGCCCTTTGAAAATTTACTTGGCAAAGTACCATGAAATTTGTTCATTTGTAGATCCAAAATGCTAAGGGATGATAAATTTGAAAGACATTGTGGAATGATACCGGTCAATTTGTTGTGTGCCAAGTTGAGAAACCCCAATGAACTCATATTGCAAATTGACTCAGAGAGGTCACTGTCCAGTAAGTTAAAACTAAGATCAAGACCACTGAGCTGGTCAATATTCTTTGAGATTTTATCCATCGACGAGAACAAGTTTTGAGAGAGATTCAAAAATCCCAATGTTTCAAGTAACCAGTTAGGCACTCTTCCTTTAAGTTTGTTATTAGACAGATCAAGAGTATGCAAACTTGGGAATTTTCCTTGTAGTTTGGGAAATTCGGTCAAATTGACAGAAGACATATCCAATTTTGATAGCTGAGAAAGATTATAATTGACATGGGACTCAAAGTTTAGTGATAACTGATTATTATGTGAAAGAGACAGAACTTGCAAATTTTGAAGATTCGACAAGTGTTTAAAATTGACAAGACCACTCAAGTTGTTTGATGAGAGACATAGTGTAGTTAGGTTTGCAAGGTTGAAAATTGATTCTGAAAGATTACCTTGTAGCTTGTTGCCGCATAGATGTAGTTCTTTTATGGAATATGATGAGATTGCACTGATATGCCCTGTAAGTTGATTATTTGATAGATCTAGATATTCCAAAGAAGGCAAAGATAAATAATATGAAGGAATTGTTCCATTTAGTAAGTTGTAACATAAAGCCAAATAAGTTAGTTTTTGGAGCCCTGTAATTTTACTAGGTAAGGGACCCTCTAAGTTATTATAAGAACAGTCTAATGTAACAAGTTGATTCAAGTTAAATAATGATGATGGAATTTGTCTTTCTAATCTATTAAAACTTAGACGAAGTTCTAGCAGTTTGGTCATCCCATCAAACACATCTGGAATTTGACCGCTAAATAAATTGAGTGAAAGAATCAAGCGAGTAAGCTGTTGAAGGTATGAAAGTGATGTTGGCAGCACACCTCTAATTCTGTTATCACTCAAATCTAATTCTTGAAATTTGTTAGACTGGTGAAATACATTAGGAATTTGACCGCTGAATTTATTTTGGATGAGGTATAAAAAAGTTAGACGTGGAAGGGTTAAAAGTGAGGATGGGATTGAACCGTTAAGGCGGTTCCATGAGAGACTTAGGAAATTAAGATGTGTGAAGTTAGAAAAAGATAGAGGAATTGGTCCATGGAATTGACAGCTTGAGAGATCGAGGGTACGCAAAGAAGTGCTGCAACTTAATTCTGGAAGTTGGACTTCAAGGTAGTAATTTTCTGACATGTCTAGCTTTTGAATACTTGGTAAACAAAGAATGCTCATTTTCTGATTTTCACGTAACTCCGTTGCTTGAAGATTAAGATTAACCAACGAGGAAGATTGATTGAAGATCAAATTCATTAAGTTTGGTCTTATTGAAGACATATTTGTGTAATCAATAATAAGCTCCCTTAATAATGTCGCATTTCGCACAAGCCTCTTTAAAGTGATTTCATTCCAAGCTAACTCTCTATTCATAGAGAGATGAAGTGATGTTAATTTGGAAAGGTGTGAGATTTGAGGAGGAATTTCACCTTGAAAGTAACAATAAGACAAGTCAAGATGTGTGAGACTCTGAAATCCACCAAACTTAGAATGAAAATGAGTGCCAGAGAAATCATTGTAAGAAAGGTTGAGTGATTGGAGATGAGCAAGATGAAAAAGGGTGCTGTTAGGATGAATTTTACCTTGAAGGCCTTCACCAGCAAGGTTGAGACCAATGACGCGACCAGAGACATCGTCGCAAGTGACACCAAGCCATGAGCAACAATTTGTGCCATTTTTCCATTTTGCTGTCTTCAGAGGAGTGAAGGAGGCCATGAAATTAAGCAAGGCTGAGCTATCTTCATGATGATATAAAATATTGGAGGAAGAACAGAAGGATGGAAAAAGGAAGAGAAAAAGATGCAAACACATGATAAACCATGCCATGTGGGAGTTATTTTAATTGATCAGTTCAACTTTTTGGAGAATTGTTAAGGGTTTGACATATTTATAAAAAAAAATTAACACTAGATGTAAAACAATGTCTTTTTTATAATGTCTTTTGTAGATTTTTTTTTTAATTACTACTCCCCCTTCCCCAAATTATTACTCCCTCCGGTCCTTATTAAAAGAAGCAAAACCAAAAAACATCAAAACCAATATAACCATTAATTAATATAACTTTTTAAATATTTTTACAAATATACCCTCATAAAAAATGTCAAACATTAAATACACCAATTAATATTAAGAAGAGAAGCAATAAATGAGGGATAGAAAAGTCTTTTAAACAACAACTACACCTTAAAAGTTGTGATATTTTCTTTTAAATAGGACCAATTTTTTTATTTTAATTTTCTTATAATAAGGACTGGAGGGAGTATTACGTTTTGGACATTTCACATGTATTAAGAAATGTAATTAATTTTATGTGGAAAAGATATATTTTGTCCCCCTAACAAAATAAAATACAATTCAGCCCCCTAAGTACCGTCCCTTTTGCAGTTTTGACACCCAGTCCAATTTTGACTAAGTCAATGCGGACGTAGACGCCACATGTGTAATTTTTTAATTTATTTTTTAAATATTTTTTATTTTTTAATTAAAAAAATAAAAATTTAATTTTTTTTAATAATTAAGGGGCTGAATTGTATTTTATTTTGTTAAGGGGCCAAAATCGCAACTTCTATACTTAGGGGTCCAAAACTTCTACTCCCTCCGATCCTTTTTATAAGAAGAGAAACCAAAAATCATCAAAACCAAGACAATCATTAGTTGTTGTAATTTTTTGAATGTTTTTACAAATATACCCTCATAAAAATTTGTGAAGT
>Ga0315913_1002498_pt1 | contig 21609 bp, 14 predicted proteins | sample MpolsnodulesMG_FD_207736 | JGI IMG/M metagenome (GOLD analysis project Ga0315913, IMG submission 207736) | Medicago polymorpha root nodule microbial communities from Los Angeles, California, United States - small nodules | ecosystem: Host-associated > Plants > Roots > Nodule | place: USA... | reverse complement strand
AGGTTGAGTTTAACGGAAGGTGTTAGATTTTTAGAATGCAAAAATTAGATTCGAATGTTAATTGAGAGATGTACTCATATTTAATTTAATGTGCATTTTCAAATCTAGTGAATGAAATTTGGGTAACAAAAAAAGAAACTAGTAAAAATCATATGTGATCATATATTATATTTAATGACTAAAGAAAAATATATCCTTTTATATATAAATAAATTTCTTTCAAAAAATAAATAAATGTTAGATTAGGTAGAATTTTGAAATTTACATATAAGTATAACCTTTATTTTTGAAACAAAAATTTATGTATAATCTATCAACAAGAAAATCATAAATTTGAATCTAATATTTTGTACGAGCGAAAGGTCGAATCATATATGTTGATCTTATGTACTAGTTGAATAAAAGACTTACGGTTTTGTAACATGTTATCTTTAATTAATTGTTTACACAGAAAAAGGAGAATAATATACAAACAGATAAGTATATGAGGTACTTTTTTTTTATCCAATGGCCTAGTGGCTAGAGAGCTTACATATTTTAAATATGGAGAAGTCAAGTGTCCGGGATTCGTACCCTAACCCTGTATATAATGTGAAATATCCCTACCAACTGACTTAAACATAAGGGGATATACAAGAGGTACTTTAATTTAACGTGATACAATGTGAAAACTAACACATGTAATCTCTCATTTTCATTTTTTATTTATTTATAGGAGTTATTATAGTCTTTAACGCGTGATTATATCTAGAGAGAAATTATATATAGTCTCTCTCACATGACTCAAGAAAAATAATTGAAGTATTGAGAGAGATAAAGATCATATAGAATCTAGGCGTATATTTATAACTTAAGATTGAAATCTAAACACAATCTGATCCAGCTATGCAATTATTCCTAAGTTTTGTGCTAATAGCTTAAAAAAGAGCATAGGAGATCTCATTTCCAAGCAAGGTTTTAAGGGATTTGCAAAGGAAAAGCCACCATATACCTTTATATCTCTACCTTGATATATAGAAGGAATTAGAACATGGATGGTAGTAATTATTTTGGAGATTCAAACATGGGAAATGAAAGAGTAAGTGGATCTTCATCAAGGAAAGGGAAGAAAAACAATCAAGATAAACCAAAGCAACCACAAAGAGGATTAGGTGTTGCTCAATTGGAAAAAATTAGATTACATGGTGAAATGGCTTATGGTTTTCATCCTCCTCTACACAACCCTCATCCATCTAATTTTATCAATGTAAGCTTCTTAAATTCTCTCTCCCTTTGCTCAAATCAAACTAGTCTAGCAATTTTCATTTTTTTTAATAATTTTTTTTTTGTATTTTGATTATTAAAAAAAACTTTTATACTTGGATTAATTAGTGGAATTAATTAATTTCATTTTGTTTCTCATGATCATGTAGGAAGATCCAAGAATACAAACACCATATTCATCAATACCATCATCATCTTTTTCATACTCATCTTCATCTACATCATACTCAGCTTCACATGGCTTTCAACCAAACATTATGGTAAGTGTAATTTTTTTTTGCTTTTCTTGGATCCCAAATTTTATTTATGCTTTTAATGGTACTATATATTTCCTTTTCATTCTTTTGTGATGAGTAGTTTTGCACATATTTTCATATATGTCATGTTTAATTACTAGTACTATAACTATGACTACAAAAACAATATATTCAAGTGGGTTGTAATGTCCCCATAGCAATCAAGGTAACTATTTTTCTAACCCTTGATTTTTCTTTCCTTTGTTTTAATGACATGACATGATACTTATCATCTTATATTATTCAAAAGTTTACAAACATATAACATATCCAATAACCCTAGAAATGTTATTTTTGGATCTGGGCTAACTCTCTTTTGGTATATTGTTGGTTGAATTTGAAAGTACAATTGTGTATCACTAACCCTAGGTGAGAAGAAATTGGTTGTGTCTGCAAGCTGAAAAATATCATCAAAATAATAATTAAAAGAAAATGTTTTTGCATATATTAGCATCATATTCATCATTACAGTTAGTCTTTTTATACAGAAAAACTAACATTAAATGAATTATAAAGTTGCTTTAATCTGTATATATACAAAAACAAAGTTTCTATGTCAATTTACAAGAAGTCTTTTCTGAATTCAATTGGACAATTCCAATCAGATAAAATTGAAAAATACCTTAGAGAATTAATTCTTACATCTAAAATGTAAAAACATTTCATTCATAATTTTCTTTTTTTGATTCTTCGATTCTTCTTAATATCATCACTCGGATATTAAAAAAAAATTGTTTTTCTGTGCAGATGGGTCTACCACAATATGATAGAACAAACATTAGATTTGGAGATTCTCAGCCAGTATTTGATTCAGCAAGGTACTTAAATTTTCCATCCAAAGTAGTTCCATTATTATTCATAATCAAAGCAAAATGTGTTAATTTTACATTGATCACTTTTGTTTTCTTATAATCTTGTTCTATATATAATGAAATTGTCATGATGAATTTCTTGCTTATATGATTAATTCTTTATCTCAAATCAGATTATGGGAGCATGCCAATGCCACTTCTCAATCCAACACAACTAAACCATTACTTAACCTATATGTAAGGATTCATTTTCAGCATATATATCTCATATATATACAACACAACAAAAAAAAAGATTTCATTCTTACACACTGTCGATGTAAAGATTTTTACACTCTCAATCAATTGTAATCATCAGATCATTAAAAACGTCTGACTTTAATGTATCAAGATGTAAATCATAAAAAATATACCTAGCTTCTAATAATCTAACAATGAATTAAAAAATAAATAAAAACCTTTAATAATTTTTTCTTCTATAAATAGGACTCACAATACATAGATACCAAGAAGCATAGAAGTGGTTCCACAAGCAGTCAGAACTCAGAATCTAGTGATCACAATCAAGAACCAGATTTGGAGCTAAGATTATCTCTTTGATCTTCCATTATAGAGAGAGTGGTGATTCTAGTAATTGTAATGGTTTTATATACAATTATTTAAGAATTGCAAAAAAAAGCACAGTGAACAAGTCAGTGTGTTTATTTTTAATTGAAGTTTCATTGTGTATTGAAAGATATATAGATTGATTGCATGAAAAACAATGCAAAAATTTACGTTAGTTAGTGTGCAGAATCATGAATTTATCTTCTTTAATGTGCTAAAGAGGTAAGGGTTCATTTCAGAATTGAAAATGCTTCATCTTCTTTAACTACTTCAGCCAATATTAAATTGGATGCATGTTATTATAAAGGTCATAAAATTTATTTAGGGTCGACCATTTTTTTTTTCTGCATATGCTAAAATAAATCGAATTAAAGAAAGAGAGAGATCGTTTATATCTTTATATTTCTGTTGAGAGCTTCTTTATATTTTTATTTAGTTGAAATTTTAATTTTAGTATGTGATTTTTATAATCGAATTTCAAATTAAGAGTTTGACTAGATATAAAAATAGTGAAGGTATGTATTGAAAAACAAATTTGAGTTGAGCATAGTTCGGTTGGTATGTACATTATGATATCTAGGGGTCAAGGTTTAAACCCTATATTTTCTAATTATTCATTTTAAGTGGTGAATTCTAGCTACTAAGCTATTTTTAAGTTATTTTTTAGGCCAATTATTTTATTTTTTAATAAAGAATGAAACCTATTATTTGAACCGACTGTGTTGTAGGGATTAATTGTTTAGGCCCAATATAATTAAAGGTGGTCAATTTGCTTTGTGTCTCGCCTAAATGGAGATCTTAGATTGAGATGAATTGCAACAAATTGCAACATTCACAAACTATTTGAAGATGGATACAAAAACTTGTTTTCATTTTTTTAAGTATTTCTTTTTTCATCTTTCAAGCATCTCGCGCACCTTTCCACTTTTTCAATTTCCCTTCAGTTCAAATTAAACGAGTTTTGGAATTTTCAGATTATTCAATTCAAATAGTTTCATAATATATGCAAAACAATCATGGATGCATGGGAAGCTATAATGGTGTATGATTCAGAGAAAGCGTATGTTGATTCTTGTCGTTTGTTCAAAATTGTGTGCACAAATTTTCCAAAAAATTTAGAATATGTGGAAACTGCTATTTTGGGGCATGTGAAGGAGAAAGTTGCAAGGTATTGGACTAACCGCGTCATGCATATCTAGAAATACAAAGACAAACATAGTTGACTCTGTTCACAGTCGGTTGAAAATGTTTATGCAATATTATGGGTGACTGTAAAATTTGGGCTTCAAATAACAACATGATAAAGTTGAAGCATACTTATATACAAGTATTGTTTCAAAATAGCATGATTTTATTGGAACAATGATTCAAAGGATATGTGTTGTTGTCAAAGTTGGTAGGAAACATATATCAAGGAACACATTGTATTTTATTGAGGACTACGTGGATCGAGTAGCAAGTTGTCGTATGGATAAATCAAAATGTGGCTGTTTAGTTATGGTTACATACAGATTGTAGTGTACATGTACAATTACTAAGAAGATGAAGCACAATACACTCATTCGTTTGGATGAAATTCACACTCATTGGAAAATTGGAAAAGGTTACGATTCAACGACGACAGTGCTATTAAGGAAGGCCAACTAGGTTCAGATTGTAGAATCTAAAATGTCCAAGTAACCTAAAAATGTGTTGTTTCATTTTTATTTTTTTTTTGCATTATCCTAACACGTCATGATATTATGTCGGCCCGATTTATCTTTGTTGATAATAATATGAAGGTACATACAAATGAGTTGTTTCGACAATTTGTTTCACCAAAACCAACCTCAATATGTCCACCTCCAAAAATGGTTAACACAGAAAGTACACTAAAGAAAGATGACCATTTAAATGGTCAACTAAGTGATCACATTCTTTCTTTGATCATGTCGACAAAACTTATTCAGATGCATTAGTTTCTCAGCCGAAGTCATCGTTCCCAAGTAAAAAGAGTATGCGTGCTAGTATTATATCTCTTAGCTCTTCTATAGTTCAACGCGACTTCCACATAAGAAGAAAATCTTGTAGTTAATGCATCAACTTATTGAAAATGTGATGGATGTCTAAGATGATGGTCATTGTGGATTTTGTGTTGTTTCAAGTATGCTTGGTCAGTCTATTGACACTCATCACATTATTCATCTTGATCTTACACCAAAGTTAAACAATAATTGTGGGTGTTATATGTGTCTATTTGGGACAAAGAATCGATTAAACGATGTCAAACATGCTTTGACTCCGGTTAGAATTGGCTCTCCACTTAGGGACAGATGCATGATTATTCCATATATGGCTTTTTTATTACATAAAAGTATATGGTAATTCTATTGTCTGGAATAGGGCCCTCAAAACCTTTTTTTCTTTTACGTGGGGCACCATCAGAAAGTAATTGATTCATTTCCTTGCATATGAGAAGGAAAATCGTTTTATGATGGTCAAGATGCTTTTGGAATATCAATATTTAGTTTGTATTTAGTATTATTGTTGTTTGTGTGTAACAATCATAATTATTACAAATATATCTGAAGGACGAATGTTTAATTCCTCCTACGTCCCAAGTATGGGATCACCCTCGTCAAGATGATGTAGTGGCCTGAGAGCATAGATATTTGCATAGAAGATGGTTAACAATTAACTCAGTCGCAATGTAGGTAATGTGATATTGGAGAAGATGGTGTGGTGATAGTTGAAAACCTTGAGAAGGATGAAGATGATAAGAAGGTTGCGGATGTAGTAATAGTTGAAGAGGATATTCTTGAAAGTGTTGAATGAGATAACATAGACCTCACCCAATATTAGTTCAAATGTATGTTATTAGGGAATTAAGCACATATACGCGCGCACACACATATATGAGTTGCATTTTTTGTTTGCTAGAGTCGGGGTGTTTTTGGATTCTATAATCAAAAAGATCTTAAATATTGGGCCAATATGTAATATAGACTTATAATTAAGTGAGATGTATAATGATGTATTGTTTAATATGCCTCCTGCAATATATGTAAATAAAATTAAAGAACCAAGTATTCCTTGAATAAAAATGTTATGCATGGTTTGTAGCTACAAATGTTGTTTGATGTCTATACATTTGTCACATGAATTGGAAGGTGCATGTTTTTTTGTCACAAAATTAAAATGGCTTCTATTCAACTTTGTCTATAATTCCCTAAACAGAAAATTAAGGGAGGGTTGTCCTTCTCCTACAAACATGGCGAAGATATCAATTTGCTATATTTAAGCAAATGGCTTATCCAACCAGTGGCTATGTTAAAGCTCATGCAAAGGTTTATTAGACACTAAAATTCTTATGCCTTTAGGTGCTGTATATGAGCAAAGAAAAAAACATTGAACCAAGTAATCCAACAACAAAAAAATAAAAAAATGACAACTTTGCACAAGGTTCTTTTGATTGTCACACTTTTGTTTCTTTCATGTTTGGTCTTTGTTGTGGAGGCTAAACTCAAAAAAAATCATCCTACATTTGAAATTCCAATCCCTGGACCAGATCAAGGAATACCTAAGCCTGATTTTGAAACAAATTCTAAAGGACTTTGGGAGGTTCTTTCTCAAAATTCAGGTGTATCTGCAATGCAAATCAATTTGATGCCAACAAACAAAATTGTTGTCTATGATGCTACCATTTATCGTGTCTCTAGACTTCTATTACCAAAGGGGGTACCTTGTGCTCCTTTCAAAGATTTAAAGAGCAAAGAAGATAAAGTTGATTGTTTTGCTCATTCAATGGAATATGATCTTGCTACAAATCAAGTTAGGCCAATCAAGGTTGGTATCATCATTATATAACTCGAATATATTTTTAATACTATAAACAAATAAGTTTGAATTATGGTTAAGAGAGGTGCCCACGTTTAATATTCGACAATGTCTTGAATATGATTATCTCTTATGGAGAAAATGTATGAAAAAAAAACCAAAAATAAAACATAGGGACAAAAATTTAAATATAAAAAAGGTGAAATCCGTCTCTAATTTCTCCACTAGATTTTGTAATTAGAATTTTAAAATGGTTAGAAAATAGTTTAAACTCGGGATCTTGAAGTTGTGTGTATATGAGTTTTAGGTAATATTTGTTGTTAGGTGTATAAATAAAAAGAAAGTTATCCAAAGATGGGCCGTCACTATTTTTAGTAAAAATAATTTTAATAATAACTAAATAAGAAGAACAAATATAATATTTTATTTTTGAATAAAATATAATATTTTATTTTTGAATAAAATATAATATTTTATTGTCATGTACATTAATCCAATTTTTTTTAATCGCTTTTAAGAAAATTAATATTATTACAAATTAACAAACATAAAATCTCCCTAACACACTTTCTTAGATATGCAAATGTTATTAGTGCTAAGGAGTAGTGATTATTTTCTCTGACCATAAATCAGTTGATAGGTTAATATGTAAGGATTCGAACCATAAATTTCTCGCTGATTTATCTTAAGGATGAATTTCTAACCAATAAATTACTTCATACCAGTAGCTATTGTTGATATTTTCTTCTTTACTATGATTTAAACTTGAACCTTTCAACTCTTTCAACCTTAGTTTAAACCAATTGAGCAACCCATAAATATCATGAGTTGATTAAACAAACATATGCTGTAAATTCTGGGGCAGGTAATTGCAGATCCATGGTGCTCCAGTGGAGGACTTGCACCTGATGGGACCCTCATAAGTACTGGTGGTTTCCTAGATGGAGCAAAAACAATCAGATACTATGGTGGTCCTGCTGCTTGCAAAGGCAACAATTGTGATTGGAGGGAATATGACAATGCATTGCAAGAAGCAAGATGGTACATGCAACTCTTAATTTGTATAAACCTTAAAACATGACTCAGATCAAATGTTTAAGGGATCCAAATTTTTTACCGAAAACAAATTTCTAAGAAATCTCTCTAATAATATTATTGATTGACGAAAAATATGGATCCCAAAGCCTCTAACCTGACTTAAGGACTCATATAAAGAGAGTTGTCACAAAAGTTCTTTTAAAATGGTTATATAGATATCATTTCTCATGTATTTTAGGAACTAATATAATAAAGTATAAGATAATGGTTTGATATGATTTGTTACCGAGTAAACCACTGATTTGGTCATTGTCTTTGTAAGCCATTTTCAAATTAGTCTCTGACTCTATTAATATTTCAAAATAGTCTATGTCTTTGTCAAAAGTTTTTCAATTAGATCCCTCGTCATATGACTTACAAAGATAGAGACCAATTTGGTGGTTTACTCATTTGTTACACTTATAAAACTTTCAAATACAATAAATGATGCTTTAATGTTTTATATGTTTTTTTCATTTTAGGTATGGAACTCAAGTAATCCTTGCAAATGGAGATTTCATTGTAGTAGGAGGACGTAGGGCATTTAGCTACGAGTACCTCCCAAGAATAGAAGGCAAAAGACCTCTAAAACCCTATTTCTTTCCATTTCTCTATGAAACTTCAGACCTTGAAGAAAACAATCTTTATCCTTTTGTTCATCTCTCAACTGATGGCAACCTTTTCATCTTCTCGAACAACCGTTCGCTCCTCCTTAACCCTACCACCAACAAAATTGTCCGCACCTTTCCGGTCCTCAATGGTGGTTCCCGGAATTATCCGGCTTCCGGCATGTCTGCCCTCCTCCCTATAAATCTAGCTACTAATGCAACCATCAAGGCAGAGGTTATTGTTTGTGGTGGCAACTCACCTGATGCTTTCTATTTGGCTGAACAAAAAAATAAAGTATTCCTGCCTGCTTCCATAGATTGTAACAGGTATTAATCGGAAAAAAATCTTCCTTAACCAATATTTCATCTTATATATAGTCTTGAATTTTATATGATCAAATGTGTGTCCAGTGCATGTCAGTGTCTGACATTGACGTATGATTACATAAATGTCATTTTCTTAAATTATTTATCGATATCAGTGTCGAGTCTGGTGCCTATGTTGGTGCTTCTTCGATTATAACAATCTGTTTTTATAAATCAGGATGGTAATCACAGATCAAATCGCGAAATGGGAAACCGAAGACATGCCATCAAGGAGAACAATGGGGGATTGTCTAATCCTCCCAAATGGACAACTTTTGTTCATCAATGGTGCACAAAGGGGAACAGCAGGATGGTGGGATGCTGATACTCCAAACCTCACACCAGCATTGTATAATCCAGAGAAACCAAAGGGTCAAAGGTTTACACAATTGAATCCAACACAAATATCAAGAATGTATCATTCAACTTCAGCACTGCTTCCTAATGGAAAAATTTGGGTAGCTGGAAGTAACACACATGATACATACAAGGATGTAGATAAATTCCCAACTGAGACTAGAGTTGAAGGATTTTCTCCACCATATTTAGATCCAACTCTTGACAAGTATAGACCAATAATTGATGAGGTATTTTCAACAAAGAATTTGAAGTATGGTCACAAATTAGAGACAATATTTAAATTGCCACAAGATATTAATAATAATGTGGTTAAGAATGACATTAAGATTACTATGTATTTTCCACCTTTTACTACTCATGGGTATAGTATGAGTCAAAGGCTTGTAGTTATCAAGAGTAGGACCATGTTCAAAAATGTCCAAGGGGTTTTTAGTATTGAATCATTGGCGCCTCCGTCCGGTGATGTTGCTCCTCCGGGATACTATATACTCTATGTTGTCCATCGTGGCGTGCCTAGCAAGGGAATGTGGGTCCGCATTCAATAGGGATCTAGGAGTTATGTATAGCACGCTACGAAGCTGTTAGATCTAAGAGAGGGGTAAATTTATATTTTTTTCTCTTAGATCCAACAACTCTGCATTGTGCTGCACTGATCCAAATATCTTAAGCATGTGATGTTCAATCAATTCAGGCGCACCGACAAATAGTGTTTGGTAGTATTTTGAGAAATTACTCAAAACTTTTACTTAGTTTTGGGTTACATATGTACATTTTTAGGTAGTTGATTTGAATTGTAGTTTTTGTTTTATTGGTTTGAGATTCTTCAATTTTGATGTACAAAATGTGGAGGGAAATAGTGATGTTACTATTAGTCATGTAAAAGTTAATTTGCTGCACAAAAATTAGTATGGTTTATACATGTAATTACATATATCATGTATAGAGGATAATTTCTTTTTTGTACAATGTAAATGATGTAAAATATATTGCAAGAAACCAGAGAAGGTTTTTTTTTCTTCTTCTGCAAATCACTTTTCAACTTCTTAAATGTTCACTTGTTAGTTTAGAATTGATTCAATAGTGTTCAATGTTCACGTCCCTTCGAAAACACTGTTGGAGATTACTAAAGGATGAAAACTCTTTAATTAATGTGGAGAATTTTTAAAACCAGATATATCCTAGAGGCTAATTCTTGGAAGCCAAGAAATGTTATCAACCCAGCTACGCTTGAAGGAGTATGCTAATTGCAAGAAATGTGATCGAAAAGGAGCTAAGTGCGAGAATGTTAGAATTTGGTTTGACAGTTGAATTCCAAACCAATTATATTTTACAATGGGTGAGCTGATTGATCTTGACAGAAAGCAGTCGAAAAGAGACTTGATTACCTCTTGCTTTAATCCTGGAGAAGCTCGAGACAAAGTAATTTAGCATTGTGAGAAAATTGGTCAATACTCGGTGAGCAGCAAGAACGCAACCATCATCTAATTACCAAGAAAATTTGTGGCGCGAAATTTGGAAGACCTCAATCCCAAAAGAGTAAAAAACTTCCTTTAGTGGCTTGCAAAAAAATCATACTCCTTACTAAAGAGCTAACATGTCAAAATATTTATTGATGTTGGATGTTTAAAAAATGGTTCAACTAGTTGAGGACTAGTCATTTGCGATATGTTTGGGGTTGTTACTATGTTAGCCTGCAAAAGGGAGGAAATTGAAGTGGAAACTTTGCCAGCATAAGCACTTGCATGAGATGGTGATAAAGCATGGATACGGACATGGACACCTATACACCGACACCGCTAATAATTTGTGAAAATCACATAATTAAATGTAATTATAAGAGTCGGTGTCGGATAAACCAGGACATGCCTAATCCGAGGAGTGTATATACTTCGTAGGATGGTGTCATTAAGTGGCAAAGAAGCTCAATCTGCATAGAGTAACAATCTCAATCGATGCAGCTAATGTAGCTAACTGCCTAAATTCTACCTTAAGCATTTTTTAAAATGATTCCATTATCCTTGAATGTAAACTTTTTAATGACAAAGTTATAGTGTGTCAAAGTCATTCATGTAAGTAATTTTAATGCAAATTTGCAGAATATGTTTCTGGTTCAACCCCTATTGTTTAATATAACTATTTTAAAAATGACACACTATTTTACTTTTTTTTTTTTTTAAGGAACACATTATTTTACTATTGAATTCAACCTAATTAATCTTTTTTTTCTTAAAGTGTGTATTATCTTAAAAAAGGCACTCAATATAAGCGGGGGCTGGACCTTGGGGTGTGCAAACCGTTCAATGGAGTTAGGCCTCTTCAAGGTATGGGCCTAAAAAAATATATAGTTCAGTAGTACTACTAAGTACTACCCCACTACTTCCCAGGTTTCCACTTTCCTTTTCTGTTGTCTTGTTTTAGGCCTATTAGAATTGAGTCATCTTGCTTTTGGTGTTAGGTGGGTGTTTTTTTGGGATGGTGGTTTGAGGTTTCTCATGTATACGGTGGTGATTTTCACCTTTGGGTTACAACATATGTATGACACATTGTACTTATCTTTTAAAAATTTTAAATAGAACACTGTTCTTTTAAAAAAATATATTTTATTACGGGTTTCTTTTCATTTATAGAGTCGAGCCTCAGAATTCGTAGGAACGACCCTGAATATAAGACATGAGGAGTATTAAGCACAAGCTTCAAAAAAATTACAAAACAAAGTGTGCATTAAAATTATAAGTCATGAGTTGAACGTGTTCACCAATATTCACTCCGTCTCATTTTAAATGATCTAGTTTAAAAATGTATATAATTGAGCATATTTTTCTACTAATATACATATATAAATGATAGCATATAAGATGTTAGATTTGTCCCGATAAATATTTTCAAAATATTAAATTTTTATAATTATGCGATAACATGTGTGACGGAGTTAATTGTGTCACATAATATGAAAGGGAGAGAGTATAAGTATAACACAGTAACTACTTCTTTTTCGGCTTTTGCCCCATGTATTGGGGCTAAATAAGATGGTGAAATATGATTGATGTGTAATCAAACATCCAATATTCATGGTTCAATAAGTTGAGTTACGACTTAATCATATGACTAATAAAATAATATAAAATATTAAAAGTACATTGTTTTTACAAAAGAATGTAAATTATTGAACCGATTGACTGATTGTGGTTCATTTTGGTTCTATCTCGTAATATGAAACTTAGAAAGAATCGTGATTGAACCAATTCACTTGTTAGTATAAATATTAAATATTAATCTCATTTTTCATATCAAGTATTTTCATTTTACTTCTTTAATGAGAAAATAACCTTCAAAGAAAGAATAAAAAAAGTGTCCTTAATAATGGTAAGTTGGTATATATAGGGCACAACTAGCCCAATGTTTTTTTCCTCAATCAGGTATGCACGTTGATGTATGAAATTCCTTATTTCTATTCTAGTAAAGTAATCACTCAATTAATCAACACTCAAATTAGGGTAGTCCAATATTGATTGATCTTTTGCACTAGTCCTACCCACGACATATTACTTTCTCTCTCCGCGTTCCAGCAAATTCTCACCAACACAACACACAAACTTTCTAAAAACTTACAAATTTTGATTAAATTCATTTAACAAAAATAATAATTATACACAAAAAATATACACATTAATTATACTTTTAAATTTCCTTAATATATGTGAAATACATAATGGATGAGAGAGTACATAAAGGAAAACAAAACCGTCAAACACATGATGATTCACATGATAACAAGTTGACTCATATTTCACAAGAGTGTGGGATCAACATTTGTTATCGGCATAAATATCTCATCTTCAAGAGTGTGGGATCAACTTCTCTTACCAACATAAATATCTCATTGGTGGGTGATTTAATATAAATACTTCTAACACTATGTTATATTTGATGAGTTGAACTATTATACATTTTGTGCTAACATTGAATTTTGACTACATGCTTTTCTACATGGTTTTTTTGGTTAAAGAACTTGGTTATTACTTTTTTTTTTAGGGAAAAAAACTAGGTGATTTGTTGGTTCAAATAGTTGTCATATATCATGAGCTAAATTTATTTATACTTATATAGTTGACATAAATCTTAATGGCTCTCACTTTCAAATAACAATTTCAAATTATCAAATTCTATGAGAATGTCAATATCCTTGACAACCAGTTAATTAAATATTTAGAATTCTGTCAAACTATTCCTATATAAAGACATTAAAAACCAAAAGAAAAAATATCCAATTGCAAGTTTCCAACTCCATAGAACATCAAATTCACAAAGGCATAGAATATTTATAATCAAGGGAGTTAACTATGGCAAATTTTGAAAAATTGTTTACTTTGTTCTTATTTGCTCTTATACACAGCATTATGTTAGTTGATGCAAATTTCTCCAAAAGCATGTATATTACATGGGGTGCTCAACATGCATTGCTTCAGGGAGAAGATCTCCAACTTGTGTTGGATAAAACTTCAGGTAGAATTTAAATTATGTACTTATAACTTGCATCAAATTTAATTAGATTATAAAAAAATAATATTAATTCGATTATATATGTTTGCCTTTATATTACATGGTGCATCTTTCAATATTTGGCAATTGAATGTCAAATAAATGAAAAAAATTCTGATATAGTCAAATAAGTGAGGTGCTATACTTTTTTTATTAATCAAACTTAGGTTTTTTTTATTGACGATCCAATTTACAATATTACCCTTGAATCATAATATGGGATAGTGGGAGGTTTCGCCCCCGCACCCTGGTCACAACCCAACAAACGATTGGGTCAAGCATGAAGGATGGTCGCTCCAGTGACCTTGGCAACTTATCAGTAATTATGAATCATACCCAATAATAACAAATTTAACCAATGTGTTAATTATATATTTGAATATAAATAAGTAAATGAATTTTTCTTAAGTCAACTTAACATGTAATATATGGTGGTGTTACATTTGAATTGCAGGATCTGCAGCAGAAACAAAGAAACGATTCTTATTTGGAACCATTGAATCACGAATCAAATTGGTCCCTGGTAATTCTGCAGGAACAGTTACAGCCTACTATGTAAGTTCAACTAGACAATCCAATAAATAACATAAATTTAAATTTGCATTAGAACAATTGACTTAATCTCATTATATTAACAAAAACATGAAAATGAGATTTTACATAAGGCAAAAAATATCCTAATGTTTCATTTCATAAAAATTTGTGCAGCTATCTTCCACAGGAAGCCAACATGATGAGCTAGATTTTGAGTTCTTAGGAAATAGTTCAGGACAACCTTACATTGTTCATACAAATATATACACACAAGGAAATGGAAGTAGAGAGCAACAATTTTATCTTTGGTTTGACCCAACTGCTGATTTTCATAACTATACTATCCATTGGAACCCTACTGAAATTGTGTAAGTTGATAAAATCCTACTAAACTCTACTAAGCATTCATTAAGTTTAATTTTAATCCACTTCATTCTTAAAATTTTGGTACTATCAACTAATCTTAAATTTTTATATCATTAGAAATGTTGATTTTAATCTTAATTTCTACCTTTGTTTATGTATACAAGCTACATTTGCACAAAAAATAAAAAAATTGTCTTAAATATAAATGTATGAAATGTCAATTCAGTGATAAGAGTTTGACTATGTAACCTTAATGGACGGATTTCAAATATCATATACATTGTTGTAAAATGATTATTAATGACCCGCATTTCAAATTTTATATATGATTATTATTTTTAACTGTTTTGAAAGATGAAAATTAAGAGTTAAATATATTATCCTATACGATATTGATTATTGACACATTAACCAAAGAGAAATGATATGTTGACCACTATACGTGGCATACACCCCTTTAACCTCCACACACAAAAGTGACATGTGGCGACGTGGCCCCCACACACTCACCAACTTTGTCTCCCACTCTCTCTTCTCCCTAGTGCCACATGGGGGGTGTATAAGGATGGTACAAACAAATGACGTCAATGTAACATTTTCCTTAAGCAAATGTACCCTTTAAAACGACCAATTTAACGAACTTTTTTTCTATAATCTCTAAATAGTTAAATGAGTTTGTGTCCGAGATTAAAATTACAAAATAAGCATAAGGGATGTAGAATTTTAAAAATCACATAAAATTATTTGTGATCAGTTGACATTGTAAAATATTATCTTGATAGTACATATGCCTTTTCCTTTTCATTTCTATAAGAAAGTATTGGTTACACCTTTCTAACTTTGTATATCATGGTTTACATTATTTGTTACCACAGGTGGTATATTGATAGTATACCAATTAGGGTTTTCAGAAACTATGAAAATGAGGGCATTGCATACCCAAACAAACAAGGAATGAAAGTTTACACAAGTTTATGGAATGCAGATAATTGGGCCACAAGAGGTGGACTTGTTAAAACAAATTGGACTAATGCACCATTTGTAGCCAAATTTAATCATTTTAGAGCAAGAGCATGTAAATGGAATGGAGCAATTAGTATTAACCAATGTGCTTTAAATATAGCTGCAAATTGGTGGACTTCTCCTACATACAAACAATTGGGTTATGCTCAATTAGGTCAGATGAATTGGGTCAGAAATAATTATATGATCTATGATTATTGTCGTGATACCAAAAGATTTAATGGACAAATGCCTCCTGAATGTTTCAAGGCACAATTCTAAACTTGAGAATGAATGACAAGATTGCCTAAAAGGATGCTTTTGTCTTTATATTGTTTTTTATTTTCATATTTGTTTGGTGTTACAAAATTTGTGATTTGATTTTATTCTTGTTTGTCAAGAAATTAATAATAAGATATACTTGTTTTTCTTTTGCAATATTCAGTTATTTATTGTTGGTCCTATTGATGTTTTAATGTGATCTTATTTACTAGGGAGGATAAGTTTATGGCAAAATTTCTCATTTTTTTAATCATTTTGCTATGTCATTTGTGTGTATGCATTGGACTTGATTAGCTGGCTATGTTTAAAGCAATACTAGCTTGATGAAATTTGTATATTGACAGATACTGAGATACTGCAAATCATAAAGATTCCTTAACACTACGAGACAAATCAAAGCAATCCCCTAAAGAAAATGACAAATCATAGGAAATATTCATAGGTCATATTGAAATATTTTAACTCTCATTATCTCATAACATTTATTGCATTCAAAGATAATTTACCTTTATTTTTTGGACAACAGTGTTTGTTTTAACTTGCTGACTTAAAAGATATAAACCATGTCTGTCTTAGTTTAACTAATTTCATATTAATAAATAGAAAAATAGTTTAATTGCATTTAGTTAATTAGAGATTAAATTAGTTGGCTAGCTAGATTAATTAATGTGAGATTATTTAGGGTATGTTTGACAAACAAAGTAAGTTAGCTTATACTCGTTTATAGCACATAAAACGTAAGACTAAGCATATGTTTGATTTCAATTTTGAAGGGTCAAAAAATTTCCTAGAGATTTTTTTTCTTAATTTTTTTATACATTATAAACTATTAATCTGCTCAGGTTACTTGGCTAATCTTGAGCATTTTGAATAATTGGTTACTTTGTGTCATTATCATCTGCTCTGGTTGTATGGTATCTTCACAAAAGCATAGATCAATTAGAGTTAGATGCATACTTGCTTGGATTTAGTGGCGGAGTCAGACAAAAAAATTTGGGGTGACCGCCAATCCACCATCAAATTAACACTAACAGTACGCATAATTTGAGCAACACAAATTCAATTTTACACTAACATAAATCAATGATATAAACAAAATTAACACCAACAGTACGCAACATATCAAATATGAGCATCATAGTTTCAAGTTGGTTGGCGGTGTTAATAAGAATGACATCCTGCAACGGATGATGCTGAAAAACTAAGTACCCAATTTATTATCCACAAGTAGGGATGAGAATAGGTCAGGCCGGCCTACAGGGGCCTACGGCCTAACTTACGTCAGGCCAGGCCAGACTTTTTTCTTAAATAGAGAAGACCTAGGCTTTTTTAAAAGCCTATTTAGCTTAACAGGCAAGACCACATGCCATTCAAAAAGCCTCTTAGGCCTATTAGGCCGGCCTATTTAAGTAAATATGAATAATATTATTTATTATTATATTATATTTTGTACTTTGAGTTAAAATAAAAACATGTTAACTTTTTCAGTAATTTAAGCTTATTAGTATAAAATAATTTTTTGCATATTTAAATGTATTATTATAAACTAGAGCTGAAATATGATACAATATATAGTCAAATTCCCTAAAAAAAACTCATGTTGATTATCAAAAGGGAGTTTAATCTAATTGATATATTAGTTTTCTAGTCTATTTACACTTAAATCACATTGCTGATTTAAATATGTTAATATGAAATAGGTTTTTAAACAGGCTAGCAGACCGTATCAAACTTTCAGAATGTCAGACTCAGACCTAAAAAGTAAGTCTATGACAGGGCGCAGGCCAGACTTAGGCCTTCAAAAAAAAATTGATAGGTCAGACTCAGGCCTCACAAAGCCTAACTCGGTCTAACCTATTCTCATCCCTATCCACGAGGGAAAAAGTGGTTTTGGAAAAAGTATATGAGTTTCAAATATTCTGGTTGATTGGTATATCTTTTTTTTTTTAGCACAAGTTGATTGATATCTTGAACATTTCAAAAACTTGCGTGTTACGTTATATCAAAGATTGTAGGTCGACAATTCTAGATTTTAAACCAATTTTAGCAAGATTTGCTCGATAGTAAGTTATATATAAGTGTTCATTGATTTATTAAAGACAACTATTTTTGTCTAATTGCTGGTTTGTGAATTGTACTTTTTTCTACATATGCAATTGAAACGAGGTTGGTTAATTTTAAACTTTTTATGAGAAAAAATATACATTAATGTTTTGTGCAACTTGTATTGTTGCAACATTGAAATTAATCATGTTTTCTCTTTCACCACCCACCAACATTTGTGAGCGTTTGTGAAAATGGAGATGCCAACGAAGATAACAATGAAGATACGAATTTTGCACACATATATTATGCATTTAGTTATTAAAATTGATAAATCATTAAAATGATCCCTTAAAAAAATTATCATATTACTGCTTTTTGAGTTGTCTAATTTAGTTTCTTATGAGTTCGTTTGTTGAGGCTTTTAATACATATAATCGCTTTTAGAAGTTTATATTTGTAAGGGATATTTTTTTTTGGTGGTGGCGGGGATTTGAACCCTGGACCTTGCATATTTTATGTATTGTTTATACCAACTGAGCTAACTTCAACATTATTGGAGTAAGGTAAAATTTTAATCACTCTCGTCTAACACATTCAATGTGTCATCATAATCAATTCCATTAAGGTTGTACACCGTCAAATGTTTCATCCTCGTTCGGTCATCACCGATCTTGATTCCGTCTAATATGACCCAATTCGAGTAGGATAACACTCATACCCAAACTCAGCCAAAGCAGCTAAACACTACCATTATTTTGATTATTATTGGCAGATTTAATCCCTCAGTAGTGTATCAAATCCCTCAGTAATACACATTATTGACGGATTTATATTCGTCAGTAATACAATTGCATGTGGTTCTTCAGTACTGACGGAACATTTCCACCACTAAAGATTGACTGGTTTATTATTGATGATACTGACGGATTTATCCCTCAGTAATGTAACTCACAGAATTATTGAGGATTTTTTTCCGTCAGTAACGTTATTGAGGTTTTTTTTTGTGTTACTAAGGAGTTATTTTGTCAGAAATTACTGAGGGTCTAAATCCCTCAGTAATGCAATTTTAAATTAGATAGTAAATTGAGGAATTCTTATAGTGAAAACCTGTCAACTTGGGTTAGGTTTGGACGGGTATACGCGGGTACAGGCTTTGTTGCCATGTGTAACTGAGCCAAATAATATTAATATTTTCAGATAATTCACACAATATTAAGTTCAGACCTTAGATGCATACATTATACAGAATCATGACCTGGGGAACTGTTTTCAGTGGTAAAGGTTGTATTGTATCATCGAATGTGTCAAATTTGTTGGTGAAAATTGAAATTAGTCGAGATCAGCATAGTTTCCTCAACTGTGATTCCCTTTGACTTAATTCTAAGCATTTGACAACCCATGTTCTAAGTTAGCGGCCTCAAGAAAAAATTAACCCCTTGCTTGACTGCTCTAACATCGCATATCCTTCAATAAGTTGAAAGGCTTCCTAAACCAACAAAAAAATGTTGAAAGGCCTTCTTGCTTAATAATTCAATCGCCTATATACCTAGTTTAGCTAACAAGATATTATTTTTTTGACAAAAAGCCAACAAGATAATTATTTTTAGGTATAAATAAATAAAACATTTATTAAATTAACAAAAAGAATAGACATAAAAACTACAAGATAATTTTTTTTCCCAAGAGGAACAAAATACACCAAGTTAAAAAGAAAAGACGTAGTGCTCATTTGCTTCCACATCAAAACAACTCCAAACGTACGTTTACTAAAAGCTTGGATTTTTAGTTTTTGAAAATCACAGTAGATTTGTGTTGGAACACGAGAAAAAAGTGTTGAATGTGTTTCCACACACACACGTAATAAGTTAGTTTTGTTGGGCCATTCCATCAAATTATGAACAGAATAAAAGGAAAATTGCTTTTCTCCCATCAATATTTGCTCACTCCCAACTGAACTTCCGAAAATACCTACAACGTAACTTAAGTTTCACATGTGTATAAAATTTAAAAAATATCTAATAGAAACATTGTATATAAAATTTAGGTGGATTCTAGGGTGAGGGATCAATTAAGTCCCTCACCGGTGGACCACGAAAAAATTACGGTTGAATTTAATCAATGGATCAAATTCATTTAGAATAAAATTAAGAGCATCTTTACTTTTTCACACCATACGACAATCCCACCTTATATCGGAGTCTTGCAGGAGCCTTGCAATATCTTACTTTCACCCATCCTGACATCTCTTATGTTGTTCAGCAGGTGTGTCTTCACATGCATGCCCCTTGCACCGACCACATGTTTGCCCTCAAACGCATCCTGCGTTATGTTCAGGGCACCCTACACTATGATTTGCATCTCTATTCATCCTATATTGAGAAACTTATTTCTTATACTGATGTTGATTGGGGTGGATGTCCTGACATCCACTGTTCTACCTCCGGCTATTGTGTGTTTCTTGGTGACAACCTCATTTCCTGGTCTTCCAAGAGACAACCCACACTCTCTCGCTCTAGTGCAGAAGCCAAGTACAGGGGTGTTGCTAATGTGGTATATGAATCTTGTTGGCTACACAATCTTCTCTTGGAGCTTCATTTCCCACTCTCTCAGGCTACTTTGTTGTATTGTGATAATGTTAGTGCCATCTACCTTTCTGGTAATCCAGTACAACATCAGCGCACTAAACAAATTGAGATGGACATTCACTTTGTTCAAGAAAAGGTCGCTCGTGGCCAAACATGCGTCATTCATGTTTCTTCTCGTCATTAGATTGCTGATATCTTCACCAAAGGCCTACCTCGTATTCTTTTTAATGATTTCTAGACTAGTTTAAGCGTTCGTGAACCTCGCGCTTCGACTGCGGGGGTGTGATAGAATATTCTTGTCATTAATCAATAGTATATTTGTAATTATTTATAATTAATTTTGGTTATGTCTATCATTATTCATAGGTTTGACTAAACCTATTAGTATTGTATATATATGTATCCTTCAGACATGAATAAGACAAGAAAGCATATTTATAATATTACGTTACTGTTCACCTTCTTTCAGTTACACGTCCAAATTACCAATCTCATGTTTTGATGTCGATTTCACTACTATTTTAAGAAGTTACATATTTGAGCTTTTTACCAAACGCACGACTGCATTAACACCACCGCTAGCTAGACCAAACACTATATTAGTGACCTTTGTTAAATGCAAGCTAAGTTTAGGAGTATGATGGGAATCTAGCCAACATATTACTCCCAAGCTTATAAAGGTTTTCATTTAGTTATAGTTATTGGGGGGAATTTGAAAGCTTATTAACATATTAATCACGAATGAAATTTATATATGTTATGGATAGCCACTGATCGAACTTTGTTTTTTATGCATTATATTTAGGAGGGACAAAATTCTCTAGACATCATAAAACTTACACATTAGAAGGTCGATTCATTTCATGTGTGCTTTGACATTATAAAACATATATGTCATACCCCAATTTTTGACCTAACATGTCACAGACACGTGTCGTTGGGACCTACATTCATACATCGTCTGACCTCGATTAGTCTCTGATTTTCAATGAAAAATTCGGCAGAGAGGTATTTTAAAATACCTCATATTTGATTCTGAGTCGGGCCCTCT
>Ga0315913_1002496_pt1 | contig 21610 bp, 9 predicted proteins | sample MpolsnodulesMG_FD_207736 | JGI IMG/M metagenome (GOLD analysis project Ga0315913, IMG submission 207736) | Medicago polymorpha root nodule microbial communities from Los Angeles, California, United States - small nodules | ecosystem: Host-associated > Plants > Roots > Nodule | place: USA... | reverse complement strand
ATCAAAATTGAACTTATATGACTAAGAATACTTCTATCATATGTAAGAAAAAAAAAATAAAAATGCCAGATAGCTTCAGCATCATTGCACTTTAAATCAGAAATGGAGTCAGAGATATAGTGGGTAAATAGAGTTGGAGAGAACATGGTCACTTGAGGCCTGTTGATCAATCGGGGGTTGGGTGTAGAAAAAAAAAGTGCAGCAATTAAAGAGTTCGATCATAAAAAGAAATGAAAAAGACACAGAACCAAGAGTTCATACAAAGAGGTGCTCTGTCTCGGATGAAACTAAAAAGAGTTCAATGTAAAAAGGGGGCCAAAATAAATTGTGGCAAGATACATAAACTTTACTGGTGTATACAGCTACGAATTGTTTGGTATTCATAACATGCATCTTCTCCACCGGGAAGGACATTCTTTAGATGGATATAGAAGAATTTATGGTGGTAGGCTAGGGACTTCACTGTACATTTTTAGAAATGTACGTCGTGACCCACAGACAAGAAAAGTATAGAAATGGGAAAATCAATGCAAATAGCAAAACTACAGAGTTTGAATGTATAATTATGAATTTATCACTATAGATAAGATATCAAAGTCTCAAAACCAAACCCATATTATAATAATGGAGCATTATTTAGAGCTTGTCCCATTGTTTTGAAAAATCAGAAGATACAATAGCAACAATTTGATCTCATTGATTTAATGTAACTAATATTAACTATTAGTAATAGCGATGTAAGGTGTAAAGATCTAGAATGGTGTGAAATGAGATACAGCAGAAATACAAATTTAGCGGAAAAAAACCAGAATTTGTAATCAAACAAAAACAGAGAACAAATTTAACTTGCTATCAGTTTTCTTAAATGAGCTATGGTTGATCTATGTTGCCTCTTAGCATCTTGGAAAAGGGACGAGGTTTGTTGGAGGTGGAAGGGGAAGAGAGGAAGTTTACCTGGTTTGCAGTGGTTTCAACCACAAGCCTCTTCAATTCTTTGTCAACAGCAAGCCACTGGCAATGCAGTACAAATTGATTAAAACAAAATAAGGGCACATCAAATAAAAACAATCATCGAGCTCTAATGATTTACATAGAATACATGCTGGAAGTTTCAGAATCCACAAAACTTACCACCCATCCAGACCCTTGAAGAGCCGCACCTTCTGCATTAATCTTTTGTATCAACGCTTCTAAAGAACCAAAATTTGTGTCAATTGCCCATCCTAGGGCTTCCTTTGGTGGTTCACCACCTCCTTCCTGCACAAGGTGTAAAGTATCAGGTAAAAGAACCATTAAATACAGAATGGTTTCCATGTAAAGGAATCAAGGCAACAACTTACCCGAACAGGAGCCAGATTTTTCCAGAAAATAGAATGGTTGATATGACCTGCAATAAATGATAATTAATCATATATGAAAAACCTTTGCATGCTACTCTTTTGAAAATTTTGTTTAGTTGTAATAAAAATAAAAATAAATTGTTTAGTTCATTTCAAAACCTATCATAGTTTCTCTCAAAAGGTAAATGTGAAACCCCGTCCAGTTTACAAGCAATATGGATTGGCTTATTTGAATTTGTCCCTGTTTGGATAAACAGCTTAATTTGCAGCTTATTGTAAGCTATATTTCTATAACAAAAAATAAAAGAAAGTTAAATCGTTTTCATATAAGTTATAAGCTGTTTTCATAACTTCAACTAAACAATCTCACTAGTGCTTATGCCAGTATTTAAGCTAGAATAAGTCAATCTAAACAGGTCTTTAATCTAGGGCCCGTTTAGATTGACTTATTTACGAGCTTATGAAAAATAGCTTATTCAAATAAATAAGCTTTTAAGTTAATTCATAAGTTCTCAATCACGAAAATTGTATCTTCATAAGCTCTTTTTTCATAAATTACCTTGACAAGCTTATGAATAACACATAAAAGCTTATTTATTTGCATAAGCTCAAAAATAGCCAATCCAAACAGGCCCTAGTGGCATCAATATTTGTGAGACTGCTTGAGAAAGTGTTTATATAAACCGTTAATGACATCTATAAGCTGTTTTCAGCTTATTTCCATAAACTCTCGAGGATAGCTTATATATAAAAACAATTTTATTAATTTTATCATTCACAATAACCTAAAAATTAAGGTACAATTACCAATAACAAATGACGATATCACCGTAAATTTTCGTCTAATTAACAAGATAATCAAAAAGAAAAAGAGAAATGGCGAAACTAACCTCCACCGTTGAACTTGATAGCATTCTGAAGCTTAACGGTGGTTGAGGAATCAGCTTTGGCAACAGAATCGTGAAGCTGTTCAAGCGCTTTGTTATAGTTTGTAATGTAAGTCTGATGATGTTTCTGATGGTGAATCTGCATGATTTCGCCGCTGATGACAGGCTCCAAAGCGCCATAGTCATAAGCGAGATCAGGGAGTGTGAAGACATGTAAGCCACGGGATTGAGTTATAGCTGCTCCGATTGGTTTTGGATCATTGCGGAGGACGGTGGTTAGGGTTTTTTTGCTCAGTAGGGTTCGAACGGCCATGATGGAAGAAGATGATGATTGAGAATGAGGGGGTTCTGTAAGAAGGATTCGATAGATGGAGTGAGTGAGCGAGTGGACTTTAAAAAATATATATATTAGGCCAATCATCCAAAATTAGTTTTAAATATCGCGTACCTTAGACTCATTTTGTAGAGACAATATATAATATATGTGAGTTTGAATTACGAACACCTCACTTATTTATTTAAAAAAAATGAATTTATAGTAAATAGACAATTTGACCACAAATAAAGAATTAGCCTTAGATGATCTTTGTGACTCAACTGGCAAGGATGTTGCAGTATGTTAGAGACGGATTTTGGATAACAATTTTTTTATTCACATTAAATCGTTGTTTGAATTGATGATATGGGATGAAATGAAATTATAGATGATGGAATGGTATTGTGTTTCATTATTTGAATATTAAAAAAAAAAGAATGAAATGACATTTGGTGACCTGCATTTAATCCTATTTCATTGCTTGCTTTCCATTTGGGAGGTATGAGATTGAATGGCTAATTATTTTAAGGAAAGTGATAATTCTTCTGAAGCACTAGTTAAGAAAGTAAATATAGATACATAGTAATGTGATATCGGAGGGTGTGCAACCAACTCTTCAAAAATACAAAAAATGTTATTTTCAACTTGAAATTTTCTTTTTTTTGCTTCCTTAACCAATGCCTTAGAGGCACCGGTTAGCATCACATTTATTTCAATTCACTAATTGATCGTCAAATTAATTAGTTGAATGGTTGAAATTCAGTGTAAGTCAAATTGGTGTTAGCGGATCCTAACAACTCTTTTACGATGAGTCGGATTTAGAAGCAGCGTTGAACCTTCGAAAGGCTGCACCGGTGAGTGATGAACGCATGAGCTCAACTCAGAGAGATGGAAGCTACCACCTTTGAGGATAACGATGCTTCTGAACCACTTGACGAGACCCAACCGACCACAAAACTCAAAGGAGATTAGTGACGGAGTGGGAACCTGGCAAAAAGATGACACATATAAGTGGATAACCTTACCATGTATGAATTATTATGCAACTGCTTCAAAATATAGCTTGATTTTACTTGTGGGTAGTATTTTAGCCGCTCATAGATCGTTTATTGATGTTTGAGACAAGTCATCTCGATATCTTTATTGGGGTTTGTCAAGAATTACCACTGTGTAAAGGTAAAATATGATGTAAAATCTTTTTAATGAATTCTTTATGTTGAAAATGCATAGCTAACATTGTTAAATTATGATTAATTTTTCAGGTCTTTTGGGAAGATGGGTGCTTGATATCTTCTACTGCTTTGCAATGGCACATTTATGGTATGACTTTGGGAAGATGGGTGCTTGCTATCTTTTACTTCGTTTCAAATGGCACGTTTATGACCAACGATTGTGACTGAAAATATCTATATTAGTAGCATGACCTACTTTAGTTCATTTTACGTTCAGTTTCAAAAAGAAAATTTCATTCTACGTTCAAAAATATACATATATTACAATAAACTAATTGTGTTTTTTTATTTTATTAAAAGTTCTTGCCCGCAAGAAAATAGAATTTGAAAGTTTTTTTTTTCTGCCGAAATTAAACTTCTAGGCTAACAATCCATAGACAAACTGTTGGAAGCCAGTATAAGTTCAGAAAAAGTATGCATTCCAGAAATAAACTTCTTTTGTTTACTGAAACAGAAATAAACTTCTAAATTAGAGGTATTTTGCGATTGAGAAAAACATGGAGCGGAGGAGCGGGTGTATGTGAAAATGTCAAAACAAAGGGTGCAAAAAACAACTCCCAAAATATTTACCCAGTCTGGATTTACAGCAGCCAACCAGAAAACACAGTTTAAATGCCCTCTAAAAACTCGATTTTTTCCATGTGAGAAGTATATTTTTGAAAAGATGTGGGTTTATTAGAAAAAGTAGTGGGGAAGAAACTCTCCTTTTCAGCAGGTGCATACGAACTCTTGGCAGCTTATTATTTTTGGGTATAGGAAGTTAGGATCATAAATGCACAATCAAGACAAGATATAAACTAAAGCAAACTGAAGCTTTAACAAAAGAAAAAAGTTTGGATATGTATATAAAATTATGAATGTAACATGATGTGAAAACATCACCAAGAAATGTCTGCTACTAATCTGAGCCATATTTGTGGCCAAGAGAATTGCGACATGACCATATAATTGCTCATCTCCCTAATATTGATAGTTGGAAAACGATTCACAAAACGCTAGACTAAAAAATACGATGGATTTGGCAGCACTTCCTAAATTCCATATGGTTTATGGGTTTTAACCCTCTATAAAAACTATAACTGTTTCTCGACAATGATTTAACAAAGCACATAAGCATACTAGTCTTTGTCTTTGTTCCAGACAGGGGACTTATGTCCCACAGGGTCAATCACAGCATCGCTTCCTTTTTCCATACTAATGAAAGGATCAGATTCACCTTCTCTTGCCTGGAAAGATTTAGAGGAAATAGTGTCACAGAATGCTCCTGTGGTAAATGATAATGCAAAGTGCAAAGACAGTAGAGTGATAGACTCAAATCAATCGAGTAAAACCAACCTGGGATGCTTGTGCCGCGGCTTCAACAGCTTTTTGCTGATTCTCAAGAGTACAATAGTAAGAATATAGAATCATCCCAACCATGGCCAACAAAATACCCATTATGTTTCTCCAGCTGAAAGGGTCTTGGAGCAAAGTATAACCAAATGCCAATACAAGGCATGTCTTCAGGTGTCCAAGAACCTGATAAGTGACTGGAGATGTCTTTCCAATAACAAGAAATGTACTAAAATTAACAGAAATTGAGATGAGGCAGGAAAGAACAATGAAAACCTGCAAAGCAAAAAGAAACAATGAAGACGTGAAAAACTAAAAGAAAGTCTGTGGAAAAAAAGGAAGCTAAAGAATATTTTTTAACTCTTACTGTCACTTGTGTTGTGTACTTGAAACCAAATACATTTTGGTCAGTTAAAAGTTTATCCAGATATGGACCAGAGATTAACAGGGTTGCTGCTTGATATGGACATGATTGATATAGAAGCTGGGTAGAGGAAACCTTGTACTTCTTCTGGATAGTGTTTGTCATCTGAAAGCGGCTAATTAAGGACAATACACTCAAAGAACAAGAGCTGAATAACCTTGAAAAATTATCAGTCAACCATTTTTTGTAAACATTTCAAGCACAATAAGGAGATATGTTTCTCCTAATTGTGTTCAAATGACATAAATGATAGTCTCTAGATAAAGAAATGGCATTCGCTCAAAGCCAATCAGAGTGAGCGCAAGAGAGCATGCGGGTTAAAAAGAGGGGTAAGGGATGGCCTGCATGTTAACCCTTTCTGCCTTTCATGTACCTTGAACAGGTTATCGTCTCAAGTTCCCAAAGGCAAATTCATGATGTTTCTTTCCATATATAGTTAGCAGACTATATCATCAAAAACCATCTTACTGGCGAAGAAATGATGCACAGAGAAACAGGTTCAAAACTTTAAGTCCTGTAATATATAGTTCTACTCCATCTATCACAAAAATTATCTAATAGTATTGGTACGAAATATAGGTGAAACTAATTATTTTAAGGATACAATCTGAGCAACACATGTTGTAATCACCGCCAGAAGAGATAAGAAAGATCCCAGAGCATTCAACTGCAAATCTGTGACTGTTGCAATTCCAACACCCATGAGGAGGATAGATAGGGAAAATTGAATTCTTTTACTGCAATGACAATGAAATGAAAAGAGAACAATTAATAATGTTTACAAATTAACATTAATGGAAAAACTATTAAAGGCAGCAACGCTTAGGCATTAAAAATGAGCACGAGTGGATGGCTAACGGATACCATAATTCAGGTCAAAACAATGAGCCAGGGAGGGCATGGAAAAATAGAGAACAAGAAAAGCAAGCCGACAAAATAGGTAGGTTGATAAACAATTATTGACTGATACATACTTTACCGTTAAGATGTTTATTTAAGTATAAAGCGACACCGTTAAGATATTTAAGTATATAACGACAAACAGACATAAAAATCATAGTATGGAAAGGAAGTTAAATAAAACCTGAATTTCTTCCCGAGAAAAAGGGTCTCCAACAGTACAGTACATGGAATGATTGCAAGCTTTGTCATCTGGATACAAATATCAGAGACGTTCAAAGTCAACAACAGTCCAATCAACACGTGAGAAAAAAACAGAACTAAAACAAAAAATATACTTGGTAGAAGCCGACAGAATTGAACCCTAAGCTCAAATTTAAAAGTCCAATTGAGATTCCATTTAAAATCCCAAATCCAACTACGGCTTTCTGCTCAAAAGCCTTGTGCTCGAAGAATCTCATTTTGAGTGCCAAATGAAGGGAACAAAATGTTACAAGTAGATGCCAGCTTGTCAGAGTTGTAGCTGCATGAAAAGACAATTTTAATTTGTAATCTCAAGCAATGCATTGAATATAAAAGGGAAGGCTCAAATTTTCATATAACAGAGAAATATCCCAAACCACCACCATATACACCCATTTAGGAGGCAATAAATTTACCTACTTCGCGGGTAGGTCCAGAAATTGGCAAATGAATTAGTGATCAATGTTAAGGGATTATAATGTTCGGGAACTTTTAAAAATCGAATCAATAAAGTTATTCTTTATGAGGAAACATATATTATTCCAATTACTCAATTGCAGTGTCAATTTTGAGAAGCATGGCAAAATCCTAGATTCGGTCGGTAACGGCTAACGAATACGACAATAATCTTTGCTTCCAAAAGGCCACCTGTTAACGAATATGACAATAATCTATACTTCCAAAGGGCCACAGATTAATGAATACGACAACAATCTATACTTCCAAAGAGACAACATTTAATTTGAAAAGGAAGGCATACCAACAAATTGATTAATCCGTATCTATGAAACAACATTCCAAAACATAAAGCCAAATGATAAATTGTAAAATTCGACAAATCCAATTAATAGTTCTGGTTATACTACGCGCCTGATAAGGCTGAGTTGGTGGAAAATGATTGTTAAACAAGATTGAAAATGAAGTACATTTCATTTTCCACCTTCTCATGTTTCTGTTGAACCAAGCAAGTATAACGTAACTTTCATTCCAAAATTTCCACAGGTAAAATTTAACAGAAGCAAGCATCATCACATAATAAGATAGCAACAAATCATACAAAACATTTAATTATAACAATAAATCATACATAAAAAAAGGTTGAATTGAAGCTAATTGAACAAAAGGGTTAGTAATTACTAATTAACATGTTTATGATTATGAATGAATAAATAAAAGAGCATAAATAGAATAAATTACCAAAAATGAAATGGAGTGAACTCATGAGTGCTTTGTTGCAAATAACAATGGAAACAGAAGAAACCACAGAAAGAGATAAAGCTCCAACAGTTCCAAGCTGAAAACGTTCTCCTTCACCCATCTTTGCTCAATTACCTAAAAAAACATAAATCCAGAAAGTGAATTAAAAAAACATAAGAATTACATTGAAAAACAGAATCAGAGAAAAACCCAGAAAACAAAATCGGAAATTTACCTCGAGAGAGAGAGAGAAGTAGATATTGAAAATTGAAGAGAAATGAGTGAAAAGAGGGGTTTGTGATTTGCGAGAGATTTAGATCGAATCAAGTTGTAAATAATAAAGTAAGCAAGTTGGGGAATTGTGATGATTATGGTTTTGGAATGTTGCACCTAAAAACCGTGAAGAAGAGCATTGTGATTCATTTTTTGCAGAAAAGAAGAAAAGAGTTTTTTTGTGATTTAGCAGTACTGTAATACACTACACTGCAGTTTTTATAGTATATACGCGCTTTTGGTCATAAAAAATGAACGCATGGGATGGGAAATGGGGTTTGCTTTGGTAATCTAGCACAGTAAATGGCTTCCGTTTCCATTTTATGGACCGACATCATAATCTTACTTACATGTGCATTCAATTAAATAATTTAATGATCTGTAATTTAAAGAAGTGAACAATCTAATGTTCCAGTTATATATTGTAGTTGTAGGGTTAATTAAGTTTTTAGTCCCCGTAAATATTCACAGTTTTGTTTTTAGTCCTTATAAAATAAAATCATACTTTTTAGTCCTGTGGCATTTTTCTTAAGCATTTTAGGGACCAAAAATGTTGATGGAAATTTTTGACAGGACTAAAAATGTTGATGGAAATTTTTGATAGGGACTAAAAATGTTGATGGAAAATTTTTATAGGGACTAAAATATGTGATTTTATTTTATAGGGACTAAAAGCAAAATTCTGAATATTTACTGGGACCATTTACTTAATTAACCCTATATTGTAATGTCTCTTTTAATTAAGTTATGTTCACGAAAACATATACTATTAGAAATATAGATGTAACAAAGATAACCGAATACTAACTAAGTTGTTTGGGCTTCAGTGGCAAGGAACTCCTTTCAAAGACGTACACGGAGAATACCGGATTCAATTCTCGGGGGGGACAACACTTTGCTAATGCGCATGCCTCTACGCATGAGCCGGATTAGTCACCCACCTTTAGTGGATCGGAAACTGGTGTGAAAGCAAAAAAAAAATAGATAACCGAATACTATTATGGGAAGATTATTAGTGATTTGAGATGTGGAAAAATAATTTTGCAAAACTTGAAAAGGAGTATCCTATAGAACAGGAAATGACATTTTGATGATAAGATAACAAAAAGTTAATTAGCATTTTTCAAAAATATATTTTGGTACGTTTATAGCAAACATAATAGCTTTAGTAACGTCAAGGAGTATCACAACAGGTGGATTGATGAATTATTGTTTTTCTGTTAGGAACGCAGTTTAATATTTGTTGAAATATTTGGTTATATTATCAAACCGTAGAGTATCAATTTTGGTTTGAGATTGAGTTTCAATCATTTAAAATAAATCTTTAAAGCATTGGTTCCACTTTGGATTTTTTTTCCCCATGAGGTGAGGTGGCATTTACCATGGGAAAAGTGAATCCTTTCCCACCATGGGAAAGGTGGGAAAGGTTGCATTTGACTTGCAAGTGGCTGTAAAACAGGTTACCAAAAGCTTTGTTTGGTTTGTTGGTTCAAACAAAAAAAAGTTAATGCTATATTAAACTAAACTGTGAATTACACCTCCCATGTGAAAAAACACTACTATCTACACCACCAAAATCATATATCTCAGTACTTCAATGACAGTCACGTGTTTCCCTTGCTTTCTCGCTGTTACGGCGTCTCCTATGTGATGCATTGCTGCCGCTTCTCACTGTATAATGCTAAGATAACCACTGTGTGCTAACGTTTTCAAAGCCAATTTCGTCATCGCCATTACTAATTTTGTTCAGTTTAGTTTGTCCAATGCTTTAATTGAACATGTAGTCCAAGGATAACAAATAAAGGGAAAAGAAAATTCCATTGAATTGCCAGCAATTGGGATTGAAGGATAACATGAAAAGGGAGAGGAAAAGTGATGGGTGTGAAGCATGCTAGAGAAGAGAGAAGATTGACACAGCAAGACGGCGCAGCTGGGCGGCAAAGAGGAAAACACAAAGCAGAGTTCAATAGGTGTGGAAGAGATACAACGTAGAAGGTAGAGAATGAGAGTCAAAACTTATTAGTGTCACTTGTCATGGTATTGGCCCTTGGATCTTTCTAGTGTAAAATAAATAAAAAGAAGCCCCACCCAATTAACATATATTCTATATGTTGTGGGGTCTGAATTTTTGTTTCAAATGTAAAACCAAAAAGTCATAAAAGGGTAACATGTAAGAGATCTAAACCATTGACATTTTTTATTATTATATCTATGGTCAAAACATCCCCTTTCCTATGGTGGGAAAGGATTCACCTTTCCCATGGTAAATGCCACCATGAGGTGAACCCAGCATACGTGTGTGTGGTCATCGATAAATGTAACAGACTGTTTTTTAGGAGACATGTTTATAATATTAGACGACTCAAAACATCACTATCAATATGAAATACATAAAAACGTTTGGATGCATGATAAGAGTTTAAAGAAAAAGATACACGGTGATCTTTAGCAATCTTATATAGACAAAATAAAAACTCACATGCTAGGTGTTTAACAATCCTCCATACCCCTTTTATTTCTTCTCCATTTCCCTCAAACATCTCCCGGACATTTTCTTCTAAACTCCAAAATAAAGTATAAATGAAAACTAAAGGAATGAAAAAAATGTTAACAACGAAGATATATTTTAACAACTCATCGGTATAATCCTAGTGTTAAATCATGCCTCATTTTATCTTTAATCATATCATTTGATGAAATGCTGACAAATAAGAGGAAATTATGAACATTTTTCTTAGTTGGCAATATTTTATCGAGTGAAAAAAATTGTTGATATAAAATTTGAATCCTATAATATGCAATAAAAAAACAATGTAATACTCCAAAACTTTCTATATGATTGTTTCAAGAAAAATCGTATAATTTGTCATCCTTCGAAGATTATGAACTTGGCTTCAAAAGAGATATTCATTGATTGTAGGCTTATAAACAAGGGAGATGTTAACCATTGCCTCTGGAGCACTGGTTAAGAAAGTTAAATATAATAATGTTACATTGGAACTTGTGCATTCAATGTCTTAAAAGTGTAAAAAATGACATTTTTAATTTAAAACTTTCTCTTTTAACTTCCTTAATCGGTGCCCCAAAGGCACTGGTTAACATGACCCTATAAACAATAATAATGCAATAAATATTGTCAATAGATATTGAGGACTGTCGACAAGATACTTTCTAAGATAAATTTTTCAATACACCCCCTCCTATTAGTTAAAATTCAAATAGGTACATCTAAATTATGTAAGTCTCATATAAATTTGACGAGGCTTAAATGAATTTCAACAAGCTAGAAGAAGTGTGTTGAAAAGTGAATGTTAAAGAGTGTGTTGCTACAATTTTGCTGCATGGTTGTAAGTTAATCTAAGGAAGTAGTTTTGTCATTTATATACATATGATACATGATGTGTAAAATATACAAGTACAAGTTAAATTGAGCCAAATTTGTTGGCCCAAACTTGAATAATACCATGAACTTCTTTCAACTAATAATGTATTGTTAGCTGACTACTAATGCACACAACACTAAACTAATTGTAACGAGTGAGTCGAATCACCCTATAGGTATTTAATATTTGAGTATGTAAATTTTTTTAACGTATGATATAATTCCACTAAGGATGTACTATTCTTGGTGGGGATTGAATATACTCTTACAAAGTTAGTCTTTTTCCTTATTCCAAATAGGGGGTCTCTTGTTCAATATTGTACTTCCATTTTCCACGTTAATGAGAGGATCAGATTCCCCTTCTCTTGCCTGAAAACATCAGAAATTAAGGAATCACAAAGTAGTTTCTTATGTCAATTTACCAATAAAAAAGCACAAGGAATAAAAATGCTCTTTTTAAATAAACAAACCTGTAATGCTTGTGTTGCAGTTTCAAGTGCTTTTTGTTGATTCTCAAGAATGCAAAAGTGGGAATACATAAGCATCCCAACCATGGCTACCAAAATTCCTAGTATGTTTCTCCAACTAAAGGGATCACGTACAATAATGTAACCAAAAGCCAATACAAGACATGTCTTAAGATGTCCAAGAACTTGGTAGGTAACTGGAGATGTCTTTCCAATTACAAGAAATGTACTAAAGTTGACTGAGATAGAAATAAAGCATGAAAGAACGATGGCAAACTACAATGCATAAAATTAATATATTAGTAGTCAGAAGGAGTTTAAGTTTAACAATAAGCACACATGTTGTTTTTAAATCTCACCGTCACTTGTGTTGTGTACTTGAAAGCAAAAACATTTAGATCAGTGAGAATTTTATCCAAATATGGTCCGGTTATCAACAAGGTTGCTGCTTGATACGGACATGATTGGTATAGAAGTTGAGTAGAAGAAACCTTAAACTTTTTTTGAATGGTATTTGTCATCTGAAATTAGCTGATTAAGATCTTAACAAGACATAACAAACACAAATAACTATAACACTAACAAATATTATCCTCCTTTTTAAGTGGTCAACATAACAAAAACATACACTTCTAAATTATGCTTAAACGAAAGGAATATATGCATGCTCACACATGCATAAAACGGGAGATGATATAGGTTGCATTAACTTAGAAGATATCTATCATCTCACCTACAAAGGGGAGCGGGGAGCTTAGGTAAAATGTTTGTTGTTATGAAGATGGCGGCATGATTATCCTAAGAACAATTTTATAGGAATAAGAAAATGCATTTGTGTAACACTTTTTCCTATGTTGTTATCAACATATTTATCTTTAAAAATAATTTATAAGGTTGAACATCACTGCACACACACAAAAATACAACTGGCAAAATAATAGGCATTTTAAAAATTAGAGCAGTTAACAAGAGTGAAATTTTCTTTTAAGGATACAATTTGAGCAACACACGTTGTTATAACTGCCAAAAAAGATAAGAAAGAGCCCAACGCATTGAGTTGCAAATCAGTGATTGTTGCAATTCCAACACCCAAAAGTAGGATTACAAGAGAAAATTGGGTTCTTCTACTGCAATTATAAAAACAATAGAATAATTAATACAATTGAAATTTTTTACAAGTTCTTCCTTTTTAATTTTTTGTATTCTCTTGGCTTTTTAAACATACCAAGATAATCAATCTACTTTGTTACTTTTGTTATAATTACTTTTTTTTGTCTTATAATAACCTTAATAATTTAATATACAGTATCATACATTTCTCTATGCAGTGAATAACTAGAAGTATTATTGAAAAATAACATTGAATGTTGCATTTGCACTAAACTTTGAAAACGACGAATAAATAAGAACATAGTTTTTATGCAAATGCTACAAATAAAAAGAAACAGAGGGGTTACAATCAAGATAACTTCAATATGTTAATTAAAAAACCAGAAAAATGATAATGACAAGTTTGGTCAAAGTATCAAACTATATAGATTCCTTGGGACTTGTGAATATCATAAAAGACAATACACAAACATTTGTCAAGTTGCCAATTACACGATGTCTTGGAAATTTTAAAAAAAATACTATAAAATGTTTGATATATATGTAAGGAGATCAACTATAAATGTATATAAATGATAAGAGACTAAATGAGACCTGAATTTTTTGCCAAGAAAAAGAATCTCCAGTAGAATAGTACACGGAATTATTGCCAACTTAGTCATCTGAATGCACATGTAAAAGAGTTTATTCAAAAAATCTTGAAAAAAAAAAAGATGCTCAAACAACAACAATAAAGGCTTTAAAAAATAGAACGTGTAAAAAAAACCTGATAGAATCCAACAGAATTGAAACCCAGACTCAAATTTAACAACCCAATCGAGATTCCATTTAGAATTCCAAATCCCATCACTGCTTTCTGCTCAAAAGGCTTGTGCTCGAAAAATTTCATTTTTAGTGCCACATGAAGAGAGCAAAATGTAACAAGAAGATGCCAGCTTGTTAATGTTGTAGCTGCATGGAAATTCAATGATGCTCATTAAACCTTTAGACACCCACACATTTAACACAGGTATGATGAAACTTTAACTACGTAGGATATAAAATTTTGAAGTTTTAATAAAATGTGATGTCGTCACATGACAACACCTCTTGTGCCCATAATAAAATATTTGAATGTGGAATTCAAGCACATATGATAGTGTTGTGCGAAAAATTGTCGAATGCGACAAATCTTAAATCCAGCAAATACTTTAATAGTTAGGATCATGATACTCTTCCATGATAAAACTGATCGAATGGCTCTTAATTATAAAGGTCATTTAGCATATAATACGACAAAAAAAAGTTATGATATTAGTTCACGTCGGGTATATCATTAGATTACGTACATATGCATGTCTATGTTTAATCGTTTGATTTTTTATGCATATGTTCTAAGGGACTGACAAGAGAAAATCTCTTTTATGTCTGGTGTGAAGTTATTTATCATCTGGGTAAAATCTATATTGTTCCAGTCGATTGATGTACAAATGATGGATGATTTGTTTATTTTAAAAATTTACTTTGATCGACAATAAGGCGATAATACAAATTGTCACCAAACTGTGCATTCTAACTTATCATGAATAAGGATGAAGATACTCTCAACAAACATTCTAACTTATTACTGGCAAGCACAACGACACTCTTAACAAAAAATAGTGCAAGTCTTCAACTATAATACTCTAATTGATGAAATGAATCAGATATCAATTCATAGCATTTGATGTGATTCCAAAGAATCTCAGATCTGGCAAACCTCGTTTAAATTAAATTATCTACTCATACATGGAAGAAACATGCTAATAACAATCACCATGAAAAAAACTCATTCATATAAGTATCCAACCATATCAAATTGCAAATAAAAAATTAACAAATATCTATGAACTTACCAAAAATGAAATGCAATGTACTCATCAGCGCCTTGTTACAAATCACAATCGACACAGATGACACCACAGATAGACTCAATGCACCGATAGTTCCCAACTGAAATTTTTCTCCATCACCCATCTTATTCTTTGTTGTTCTAAACAAAAAACAAAAACAAAAATTAATAAAAAGATCCATACGAGCAGAAAAGACACAAAATTATCCAAACACCAAACTATAAAAAAGAATTTTGATAACGTGAAAAATACACATTGAAGGAAACAACGTGAAGGGATGCAGGATTAACCAAAACCCATAAAACAAAATAACAATTTTAAAAAAATCATTGAGAACATAACAAACTCACACAAGAAAGGGAAACTAATTGGGTGTGGGCGTGATCTTCAATGAATTGTGAGAAAAGATTTAGGATCTAGTTTTGTATAGACAAAAGTTGTGGTTTTGAACGATGAAACATTATGGTCATATCACAAATTTAATAGGGAGAAAATGCAGTTTGGCTAATTAAATGGGGAAAAAGTTAACGAAAACAGAACCAGACAAAGCAAAAATTAAAGTTAGGTGACAATGGTTGAGGTTTGTCAAGGTGAATGGAAAATGAAGATGAATTGGGTGGACAGCGTTACATTCTTGTTTGTTTTAGTTTGCAAAGAGGAAACAAATAAAACAAGAGAATAAAAGGCGTAATTTTAGTTCCAAACAAATGAGCGTCGATTTTATATTTTTATTGCTAAAATATTTATGGTTTTGCGATACTAGACTTTTGTTTTACTACCTAAAAACTAATGATATGTGAAAAAAACTGACTTTGGGGAGGCCTTTGTATTTTCCTATTAGAGAGCTTCTATGGTGCAGTCAAAAAACTGATTTTTTTGAAAAAGTTAATTTTAATTTTAATGTTTGATTCATTTTTAAATTGTTGATTACTGATTAATGATCAATAATAATTCATCTAGTAATGCTTGCAACATCTTGGACTGACATGTACTATTTTATCGTTGGCATCTTTAACATGCAAACAGATTTGATGATATTATGTGATAGTCTTGAGTGTTACACTTTATGGGGTGTTACACTTAAAACAAGGTAGGATAAAATTAGATTAAGTGTAGTCTTGTTAATCTGATAAATTGATGATACTAAGGGAACTAAACTTTTGATGCCACTGTACAAACAGTGAGGTGTTACTCACTACAGTTTTGTTGTTATAATGTTAACTTTATCAGAAAAGTCATTTTTACGACTTCACCATAAAATTTTCCTATTATAAAAAGTAGAAAGAACAGAAAATATGGGTGATGTGGCGCGACAATTGAGCGAGTGTTTGTAAGCAACTGTAGTAGTTCTCATATATATATATATATATATAGCATATATTGCAAGTATAAACTTTTTTATATTGTCTGTGAATCATAGTCGTCGGACTATTAAAACTGTTTAACTTTACTGTGATATATGAATTTTCGAAAGTCATGTATCTGATTTATCAACAATGTAATTTGTTTTAAACCGACAAAGTATGAATATTAATCTCATTTTTTTCCTTGTGAAAAACATATTTACATTAATGTTTTTTTTAGAGGAAATTTATATTGATATTTAATAGGAGTATATTTTTTGGTCATGACGTTTACTATTTATTAACTGTTGTGTAGATATATTATTATCTGACATGGATTCGGCTGGTGAATGCAGTCTTCTTTCTGTAAATTGCGAATGACATATCTTAACAGTACTATAATCTCGGTAGAACATATCATACCTAGTTGTTTTTCCAATTGACGCTTGTGTTCGATCTAATTATGTTTATGTGGGGCATTTTTTACATTGTTTCACGGTAACGATGCATTATTATATTTATATTATATATATTAGCATTAAGACATACACTCCATGTTCGTCTGTTCTACCTATTTATTGCGTTAATTCGTATAAATTATGAACAATAATTTTTGTGTAATTTAGATTTTGATTAAAATTATTTTATTTTTGAACATAATATAAGTATATATATTTTGCACTTTCATAATGTAACAAATTATACCTATCTTTTTCAATGAATAAAATAATATATCAATTCAAATATAATATGTATTTTTATTTTTTTAATGACACCAAATACATAACACTTTTATGGACAAATTTATGTAAGAGTATAATTAAAAGTGAAAAAGTCAATCTAAAATCAAATATATTCTCTTTATAGATGTACATTATTTTATTATTTATTTGTGCAAATGTTTATTTTAAAACTAACATAGTTCGTTTCTTCAAGAAAAAACTAATTTAGTTCGTCTAAAAAAATATTTATTTTAAAAAGATTTACTCTGACGTTATTTCAAAGCCAATATATTAAATACTTCATCTTCTTATATATAAACACTCATGTGATTAATAATTTGTTCCTAAATATAAACTCATTCTCAAATTATTAGATACATTTATTAATATTTTTCTAAAGAAACCCTAATTAATACTACTAACTTATTTCAAAACATGAAAAGTCAAATTTAATATACACATACAAACAAATGACAAAAGATTGTGATTCACTGCAGTCAGAAAAATGACACAGAAAAATAGTCAAACACTTTACATCCATTGGATCAAATCAACTGCCCAGATTCAATTTCTCTATTTTTTTTGCTTTAATCTCACACGACACAGGATTTTAAAAGGGACGCATGTTTCAATTATATGAGAAATCTGAAAACTGAAAAATTAAAAACAAGTAAAATCTGAAACCAAGTAATTGGGTACATAGAAACATTAACACCCGCAACATTGGATTTGACAGTGAGGTGAAAGATATCCTATGTGGGTGGGTTTAAAGTGGAAAAATTGGAGAAGGTTTAATCTACACTGTTAATCTGATCAGATGGTTGTGGTTTGTTTGATTGTGTAACTGTGTTATTTTTCTGACAGCAATCTGCAAAACAAACCTCTTAAACCTTGAAGAACAACATCGTGTGCGGCGACACAAACACAGTCACAACACAACCTCAACAGCCACAAATCAACGAATCCATGTTTCTTTTCCATTGAATTTGAATCTTGATTCTGATCAACACTACCCAGAAGCAATGTTGAAGAAAGCTTTCAAACCCCCTCGCTTCTTCTTCGGGTTCCGCCGCAACCACAATAACTCTCTCACAACCTCTTCCGTTAGTTCCTATCAACGAGGTATTCGTTTCTGCATTTGGGTAGCTCTCAAATTTGAGAATCTTAGCCATGAACCTTATTGCTTGGTTAACCGTATTCTTTTCCATCAAAATTGGTATTCCATTTACTGGGAAGCTCTTGAGCTTCTCAAGAAAAAAGGTGTTTTAGTTACTTCAGATTCCGTTAGAGCTTTGGTTAGATCTTATTCCTATATGGGTTATACCGAAAAAGCTATTGAATCATTTGTTAGAATGCGCGAATTTGGTGTTGAACCTGATGCTCATATGTATAACACAATTTTGAGAGAAGTGTTGAATGAAAAGTTACTTGAGCTCGCTCTTGCATTGTATACTACCATGCTTAAATCCTATGTTGAGCCTAATTTTTATACTTATAATATGTTGATTGATGGGCTTTGTAAAAGGGGTGAAGTTAAGGGCGCACAGGAGATGCTCGATGAAATGAAGAGAGTTGATGTTGTTCCTTGTGTCCTATCGATGACTTCGATTCTTTATGCGTGTTGCCAGGTGAACAATGTGGATGAGGCGCATATGTTGTTTGATAAAATGATGAAAGAAAAAGAAGGGCTTCCACCACCGGATATGATTTCTTGTAATGTTGTTCTTAATGGGTTTTGCAAGACGGGGAGGCTAGAGGAAGCACTTTCTTTTGTGTGGTTAATAAAGAAAGATGGTTTCTCACTTAATCGAAATAGCTATTCCTCTCTTATTAATGGATTTTTTAAGGCTAGGAGATACAGGGAAGCACATGTGTGGTATACCAAGATGTTTAAGGAGGGGATTGTGCCTGATGTTGTTTTGTACGCTATTATGATACGTGGTTTGTCGGAGGAGGGCAGGGTTGGTGAAGCTGGTAAGATGTTAGAGGAGATGACTGAGATAGGTTTAACTCCTGATGCTTATTGCTACAATGCTGTAATTCAAGGTTTATGTGATGTAGGTCTTTTGAATCGAGCACAGTCCCTTCATCTTGAAATTTCCGAGCACAATGTTTGCACACACACAATTCTCATATGTGAAATGTGTAAGCGAGGAATGGTTGCTGAGGCAAAAGAATTATTTAATCGGATGGAGAAGCTTGGATGTGAACCTTCGGTTGTGACCTTCAATGCGCTTATAAATGGACTGTGCAAAGCTAAAAATCTTGAGGAAGCAATGAATTTATTTTACAAGATGGACGTCGGGAGAAGATATTCATTTCGCATCAGTCTTTCTCAGGGTTCTGTTCAGGTTTCTGATGGTGCTAGTCTCCAGAAAAAGGTGAAGGAAATGTGTGAGGCGGGACAAATTTTGAAGGCTTACAAGTTAATCACTGATCATGCTGGCGAGCTTAGGCATGACATCATTTCATACAACATTCTAATCAATGCCTTTTGCTTGGATCGTGAAGTTACCGCTGCTTATAATCTTTTTGAGGAACTGCAAAAGAGGGGTCTCTCACCCGATAGTGTTACATATGGGACAATTATCAAAGGGCTGTTCATAGTTGACAGAGAAGATGATGCCTTTAAGGTTTTTCAGCGTATGCAGAAGACTGGCTCTGAACCTACCCTCTCAGTTTATAGAACACTTATGACTTGTTTGTGTAGAAAGAGCAAGGTCTCACGGGCATTCACTCTTTATTTGGAATATTTGAAGAGCCTTCCTAGTCGGGACAACGACTCAATCAGTACTCTAGAAAAATATTTATTCGGAGAAAAATTGGAACAAGTGATTCGAGGTTTACTTGAACTGGACTTCAAGGCCAGAGATTTTAAATTAGCTCCATATACAATTCTACTTATTGGGTTCTGTCAGGCAGGAAAAGTATCTGAAGCATTAATTATATTCTCTGTTCTTGATGAGTTCAATATCAAAATCAATGCTACAAGTTGTGTACATTTGATCAGAGGTCTTTGTAAGGAACAGAGGCTATATGACGCAGTAAAAATATTTTTTTACAGTCTTGATAAGGGTTTCATGTTGAAGCCAATGATTTGTAATCACCTCCTCACGTGTCTTCTTAATTCCCAAGCTTATAAGGAGTGTGCTGTTGATCTTATTGGTAGGATGGAATCTTTTGGATACCATTTGAATTCAGAAGAATTTGCAACGACATTGACACTTTTACACCAATACTGAAAAGGAAAGAAAAGAAAAATAACCCTCAGAAAAGATTAAATTACACTGATTGATTTAGATGAAAGAGTTTCTTTGTGTGGTTCTTCAGTGAATATCCCCAGTTACGAAAATGGTCGTGAATCAAGAACCAAAGGTGCCCTTTATCCCTTCTGTATATGTTTTTTCTTGAAGCAGTCCTTATGTGTATGTTAAATTTCAAATAATGTGTTTCCAGAGTTATTGTAGAACAGTATAAGGATCGATTGAGAGGTATATCCTTGCATGCTTCCTTTTAGAATTTTACTTTAAACCAAGAAATCACATGTCTATAACTACTATGGAATCTAAACAGTTAAAATATTTCGGAATTTTCTTTATTGCTTTAGAATTTTGAAGAGTGATTATCGGAGTTGTTTTGTACAAAGAAACAGGCACATTCAATATCACTTGGACTGTTGGTCTCTCTGACATGAGATACCCACAAAGTTTCTTTCTTTCTTAAGCGTGCATTCGGTTCTTCATTTGCATGCGTTCCAATGTGTGGAAATGTATGGACACGCCTTTTGGTGATTATGGAGAAATTACCGTTTGGGCTTTCTGCTCCAATGGAAAGAAAAGATGCACTATTTTTCTGTGATTCATGATTGACAACACTGCTTCAATCTAAAATCAATTATATGATCAATATTTTCAGAAGCTCAACGGTTGATGGACTGCTACTCCCAAGAGTAGTGACAGGAAAACATTGAAGAGGTGGTTTTATATCGACAAAAGAGTATGGTGAAGTGGAAATCTGATAAAAATATTAGTTTCTTATCAAATTGTTTCTGCGCGTGTGTTGGGCGTTGGCTTGCTAAAAACCTGGATCCTATGGACATGAATTCAAATCATACTCCGTTCTCACGTATACTGCTCTGATAACAAACTCAAGGCTGCATTCCAATTTGTTGCCTTATTCCCATACCGCTGCAACCTTTCCACATGGTATGCTATTGAACATCCCAAGGAAGAAGACCGGAATTCTTGAAGATGTTTTTTCTTGTGGTTGGGGTTGGATGCCATGAAATCATCTTCAGCTCCACCGGAGAATATAACAATGGATGTTAATCATGGTTTCACATTATCTGAAACTGATCCTTACTCTAACTGGCTGGTATCAATACTCCTCTATTTCAATTAGTATCCTGTATCCGAGTTCTGCAGTTTTATGATGGTGTTATTTATTTTATTGCCTTTATTTTTGTTCATTTTGCAGCTAAAATATCCATAAGCACTTACATCTTTTGATCAAATTAGGAACTTCGCAAAAGGCAAAATAATTGCACTGCTTTTGGACTATGATGGAACTTT
>Ga0315913_1002495_pt1 | contig 21617 bp, 7 predicted proteins | sample MpolsnodulesMG_FD_207736 | JGI IMG/M metagenome (GOLD analysis project Ga0315913, IMG submission 207736) | Medicago polymorpha root nodule microbial communities from Los Angeles, California, United States - small nodules | ecosystem: Host-associated > Plants > Roots > Nodule | place: USA... | reverse complement strand
AAGAACTATCATCAACTACTCACAGTGTTGCACCGGACATGACATATTTTAATGTTGTCTGCAAAAGTTGAACTCACACAACATCCTTGCAGGGTATGAATCAACTTATTACCATTGAATCAACCTCAGTTAGCTTGCTTTCACTGTATATTTGTCACTTCACTAACAACCAATAGTTAGTAAAATAAATTATCAACATACTCACTAAACTACCATTCTCTCTCTAATTTAGTTATTAAACTATATAAATATATTAAATAGTCCTTAAATTTTAAAATTCCTTAATTTAGTCCCTAAAAAGTATATAAAAATATGTCAATTTACTCTAGGACAACTTAATAATTGGGATTAAATTGACGAATTTTAAATACTTTAGAGATAAATTATATTTATATAGTTTAGAGATTAAATTTAAGATGATAATTTAAGGACTAAATTGATGGTTTATTATAATTATAAAATATAAATCATAATTTAGTTTTGATGGTTTATAAATTATAAATTCGCAACATTATTTAATTTAGTTATATTTTTCTAATCTCTGTGGGGAAAAAAATTATAGGAAAACAATTATTTGTGAATGAAGTTAGTACTTTCTAAGCAGGGTTCTTAGTTTATGTACATTTTCTTATTGGGCATGATAAGAAAAACTTGATAACCAACCGTTGCAAAAGCAAAAGAGGTAAGGTAATTAGTATTGAGAACCCACCATTATCATCATATGCTGGTTGGATACAACTTTAATTATTGCATTTTAATTTAGTACTAGTGGTAATGTAATTGGAGCAGGCCATTATTTTGTCCACAGAGCTCAATTGATGACCCAGTGAATAATTCTGAGACACTTTGATGCAGCAAAACAGCAAGTGTAGACTGGATTTTATATCCAATCCGGTCCCATGCCATGCCATTTCCTACTGCACCAGAAACTTTGACCCACCTTCAAACCCCATTGTTTTAGGTTGAATATATTGTGTTGTTTTTGAATCAACATTCAACACGCTTGAGATTGATGACCCACACTCTTTCAGAGTATTACTATTTAGTTTTTGTAAAAGGACTGCTACCTATTCATGTGTTTGACTGTGAATTATAAGCAAATCTTCACTTAAATACATTGAATAATTAATATATCCAGTCTATTGAATAATTAATATATCTAAGGGTCTGTTTGTTTTGGCTTTTCAGCAACAAGAAGCACTTCTACAAACCTCAAAAGTGGAAATTGAGTTTTGAATGTTGTTTGGTTTGGCTTTTTAGAATTGCCTCTATCATTCAAAAACAATTCTCCTTAAAGCTACAATTCTTAACTTTTGACTTTCCTAAAATTCTCCTTAAAACTACAATTCCTAGCTTTTAACTTTCCTAAAATCAATTCTACATTAAATTTTATATTTTGATTATTACAACCTATTATTTTCCTTTATTGTCCTTTATCAATTCTCTTTCTTTTTGCTGTAATTAATTTGATGAATCAAATTTAATCAGGAAAACTTAACGAACCAAATTAGCCCCCGAAAAATGTTTATGGTCATGAGTTACCAAATTTTGAATTTTCCTATTATTTTTTCTTTTACCTTTCTTTTACGCTATATTTTATCATTTTTGACAACTAACTCTAGTATTATTTAACTTAAATATATTTTATCAAAAAATATAAAATATATGAACAAATATTTTGTAAAAAAAATTAGTTTAATGATCGTATTTATTATGTTTTAAATTAATATATAGAAAATTTATTTATTTAAATTAAATAATATATTTACATTCAGTATTGATCTACATATACATTCAACTATGCACATTTACTTGAATTTAGCTATGTCCATTTTAGCAATTATACATTCAAAAATAATTTTGATAAAAACTATCCTAACAACATTCAGTTTATTTAATCAATTTTGCATTATTGTATCCAAACATAAATCAATTATCTCAAAATCAATTATGTCATAATCAATTCTATCAGAATCAATTCTGTCAGAATTAATTCTATCCAAAGCTGAACCAAACACACACTAAGTGAAATTTTGTTTATAATAATATGAATTAGAACACACACATACTTAATAAGATGTAATTGGACTAAGATATTATTAAAATTAAAATCATTAAACACACGAAAATATCATTAAAATATTAATGCTCTTTATTTTAACCAATTTAGGTAATTAAACACACCTCATAATACTCTAATTAAAAGACATCGCCTTTGGCATTTGCTTGTAGTTTTGACAATATTGTTTGGCAAGGTCGACTCTTTGCAAGTACAAAAAGACCCTCAGCACGTGACCTCAAAATTAGGGGGTCTCAATTTTTTGTTTTAATTGTGTAAGCTAGAAGATTGCTATCAATGTTAACATCAAATAACTTCTAACATAGTAGACCATGCTATCGATGTTAACATTAATTTTTTTTGTTAATACCCTCAAATGCAACTCTACAATTTCTTAAACCCGGATACAAAAAATAGATTAGAGGTAATTTGTTTCTTTTCTCATTAAACCTTTTCAACCAAAGGTCACATAGTGAATAGTGTACCTCAGAACCTTAATATCACCATTAGTGGAAAATTGTACCGCAAACTTAGTGCCTTTCTCACAGTCACTCAGTCAGATCCTATTCAAGTTGTTTTTTCACTGTTAGTTGGTTTTTCTTACATGATTAATAGTGACAAAAATCGAATTTTGTTCCAGATAGGTGTTTGGTTTTTCATAGCATGGGTTAAAACCAAAATTTGATCCACTTTGATGTTTGTTGTAGTTAAAATTCTGGATAATTTGAAACAATAGTAAAATTATGATTGATGGTATTTCTTTCCTTTTTAGTTACAGCAATAATGTGGAGAATTATTTGACCATAATTCTTAGGCCAAGATTGATGTGCAGAATCTTCCCTGTAGTTTTTAAGGTGGTTTTCATTTAGTGGGAAATACAATTCATTTTCCACTATATTGTATGGTTTCAATGTAGTTAATCCCATTCTATGGAAGCATTATAGCAATATTGTAGTTCAGATTCTTTTTTCAAAATCTGGGTGAAAAAACTTAAATTTTAAGATAAATTCATTCAAATTATGTTTCAGAAAAAACTACTATGTGATTTCCACTACTGGACTTGCAATTTTATTTCCTTACTTCAACCAAGTTCTAGGAGTATTAGGAGCAATAAATTTCTGGCCATTGAAAATTTTATTTTCGAGAAGGTTGTGTATGTGCAGGTGCACTATTCTTCAACAAAGTAATACATGGTTGATTTTGTGTTTGGTATAAGGCTTATAATGTTTTTTTTTAGAATTCAAAATTAGAATTTGATTTTGTGCAGGTTCACTAATTTTTTTTTTTTTGAAAGGATTAGAATTATTATTAATTTAAAATATCACTGAAATATACATCATGAATGGATAAAGGCACCTCTTCTATCCAAACAACATTGGGCTCGGCATGGGCCAAATGAGCCAGGAGATGGGCTACCTTGTTACCATTTCTAGGAACAAAATTGAAACGACAAGTGTCAGAAATTTAATTGGAGCTGACGGATTTTCTTGAGGATCAAAACAAGATAAGATCTGTCCTTATCTCTTCTATCCTTGAGAATCCTAATCAAAGTCTCATTATCTCCTTCGAAAACAACATTTCTGAAACCACATTAATGCGAAAATCTCATAGTCTTCAGCATACCAAAAGCTTCTGCTTCCAAAACATTAGTTGAACCATTTGATTCCCACGTAGCCGCAGCCATTATCAACCCTTGCTCGTTTCTAACAATCGAACCAACTCCCCATTTGCCTTTAACCTTTAAGCTCACATCGCAATTCGCTTTGACCAACCCAGCTTCTGGTTTCTTCCATTTCACATTTGAGTTTGCATTCGAAGTCCGGGAAGTCTGAAGGTTGTTGTTTCTTCCGTCGGCTGGAGATCCAGTGTTGGGAGTAATCGTATTCGCTGCGAAAGAAGCATTGGAGAGCTGAGCTTTGAGGAATTCGTGGATACTGCGATTTGCACGCTGGATAATGTCAATCTCAGGTAACTCTTTCTGTTCAAAGACACTTAGGTTTCTGGCATGCCATATGTTGTAAATGAGTGCTGCTATCTGAATAAGTGTATGTTCTTTATGTTGACCGATGGCTTCAAAAAGCCAAGCTGAGAAATTTGGATTGGATAAGTCTGCAAACTTAATTGCTAGATTGGATCCAAACCAAGTTATGATAATTTTAGGACAGGTCATAAAAGCGTGAGTTATATCCTCCACCTTTTCATTGCATCTTGGGCATAACAAAGAATAAGGAATTCCCCTATTCCTGAGCTCAACTCTAACAGGGAGAGCATTTTGAAGTATTCTCCAAAGTAAATTCTTATGTCTAGGGATAGTGTGAAGGGCCCAGACTTTATTCCAAACTGGTGCCACGGGAGAACTAGAATTAGCATTTAGGTTGTCTTGTTCCTGCCATAGTTTTATGGCTCTATAGCCACTCTTAACTGAGTAGATGTCATTGGATTCATACACCCACATAATATCATCCTGGGCTTCTGAGTTGATGAGAGGAATTTGCTTGATAACCTCTTGATCAATGTCTAGCATGTGAGTAGATAACACTTCAGAGTTCCAGTTAGGGTCATCACTGTGAATAAGATCATTTCAAACCTTGTGTTAGGATGATCGCCCTCAGTTGTTAAGACCTTAAAGGAATTGTGTGTGGGAATCCAGTTGTCCTCCCAAATCCTGACTGAGTTAGAACAAACAAAACTTATCTATCACTAACTACTAATAGGAGTATAAGAAAACTAGTGTACATCATAAATATACCATTAAACAATAATAAGAACAAAATAATAATGTATTACTCTCTTCGTCCTAAAATGTAAGAGGAAAAAAAACCTACTTTCTTTGTCTCAAAATGTAAGAAAAAAGAAAAAACTTTTATCCTATATAGTTTTTTTTAAAAACCATCTTTTTCAAAAAAAAAACTTTTGCTTATTCTCATTAAATTAAATTCAGTTTTCTCTCACTTCCATTTCTCCATAATCAATAGACATTGAAAATTGTTTTTATATCTCACGAAATTTATTCCAAAGAAAACACAAAAAACTATAATCCAAATTCCTATGTTTTAGTTTTCTTAATAAATATGATTTGATTTTTTTTCTCACGATTTAGGACGGAAGGAGTACAGCATAAGCTTAGCAAACCGGTTTATTCTTATCTCTTATGACATTTTCTTATTCTTATTTTTATCTCTTATGAAATAAATATAACAAAATAGTTTATTTTTCATTTTTTAACGGCGAGTGTTGTCTTTCTCTCTAATGACCTCTGAAGTGTCTATTTTTTTAATGGAAAATTGAATAGAAATAGTTGGAATTTTAGGTGATGGTTATAATCAAAATTAAATAACAAATATAAATACACAAAAAAAAAATGGGTATGATAATTTTTGAATAAGAATATGTCATTGGTTAATCTCTTAATCACACTATTTTGCATATAAAATACAATAAAAATTAAAAAAAAACACTAGATTAATGTTGATATTATGAAAATAGTCAAGAGTTTTTAAAATTTTGTCTTATCGACTTTCTCACATTGATAAGTAAAAATTTGTTACCTCATATATAAACTCATAAAATCCGCAACGGGCGCAACACATATATTTAATGATATTTTACATATAAAATAAAAATATATTTATTAGAAACACTACATTAATGTTGATATTTTAAAAATAGTAATGAGTTTTAAAAAAAAAAATCATATCGATACATAAAAATTTAGTTCTGCATATATATATGCAAATAAATTCTGCAACGGATGCAGTGCAAATATTTAATAGATTTTTGTTAATAAAAGAAAATTATTTAATTAAAATAATACATTAATGATAATAATTTTTATTTAATATCTTTAAACATTTCACAATATTATTAATGTAATTATATTTTTATATTATTATCGAAATATTACACGACCGGTCTATAACGAGTTTTTTTTTTAGGGAAAGGTCAATTACTAGTTGTATTTTGAATACAATAAGCAATGCAACATATGAAAGTGTGTTAAAATTGTAAGAAAAAAGTGTGTTAAAATTGAAGAAATGTGATTTTTATTTTTCAACAAAGGTTAACTTACTTGATAAGAAGTCGACTTATATCCTGAAAGAACGTAAGTGTAATATCAACTACCAACGTGAGATACTTTATTAACGTTTATTGCGTCTTAATGTCTGTTGTGACTCCTATGAACTCAACTGATTTTAACTTTTTATTGTAAAAAATATAAATAAGTCTCCTATCTCCTATACATACATTTTAGAATGGTGAAATGATACAATCCACATGGCATAACAAAATGAATGACATAAAAAAAGTGACATGTGTCAAGTTCAATCACAAACATATGAATATGAAAATAACTCTTACAATTTTAAAACTTAAATTCCATTTACTATCATTTATGACTTACCAAAAGGACAAAACATACACCAACAATTAAATATTTTGTTAAAATCAATTTTTTCAAAAACAAACAAGGAATTATATTAAACTAACATAATGAAAGAAAAATTAAAAAAAAAAATCAGTCAAGAAAAAGTCAATTATTAAAACATGAAAAATCCGAATGTTTATCCAATTATTATAACATGTAAAATATAAATAGTTTTTTAACACAAAAAATTGACATTGAAGCAATTTATGAGTTTGAATTATAAACATTCGAGAGAATAATAAAATATAAGATAATATTTGATGTATGAAATAAAATTAATAAGTTCTTAAAAAAATAGTTTTATTTCATCGATTCATGTTTTCCTTAACAAAAACATCACAATGATTTCATTCAAAAACAAATAGTACCAAACTTTGAAAAACAATTTCTTAAACCACTTATTCAGAATAAAAAATAAGTTAGGATACATAAATTCATTATTCATGAGACAAATATTTGTTGCCTGTAAATATTAAAAAAAAACGAGACAAATACTTTTCACTCATGAATATTAAAAACACGGGACACATTAATCTCTGATAGATAAAAAAAAAGGACATATACTTATAGATGATAGATGTATATATATAGTAAAAGTAATTTTTTTTTTGAAGACATAAAAATGGAATATATTAACAACGGCAGTGAAACGCCTAAGTACAAGATGTACTAAAAGTGTCACCCCTAAAAACAGTTAGACATACAATGAAGAGTCAAAGCGAAGGTCAGTCGATACCCAAACATAATAAAGAGTCCGACCACCATTTTTGAGTACCTTACATAAAATTGGTCTTATTAGCTTTAAGCCACCAAAAAGAGTGAAATTTAACTTTTTCTACTAGCTGTTCAGTGGTGGTTTGGATATTATTATAAAGTCTATTATTACATTCATTCCAAACCAACCAGACACAAAGTAACCAAATAAGTTGGAGAAAGGATTGACGAGCCTTTGAGTGACTTGTAGAGTGAGTAAACTGAATGAAGTGGTCATCAATATTAAGGGGGTCGACACCTGACATTCCGATCCAACCCCTGATAAAATGCCACAATGTACCGAAAGTGGCGCAATGGATAAATAAGTGTTGTGCAGACTCTGTCATACCGCACCCTGTAACACACATGACTGCTTCGCCAATGATCATGTCACGCCTCAGAAGATGATTCTTAGTCGGCAACCTGTCCCGCAACAACCGCGCAAGCAAAAATGGAGACCTTCAGCGGCACCTGCTTATGCCAGATAAGATCTCCCATGGTAATACTTGGAGGTTCAGCCTGAGTTGTCAGTTGTTGATAGACGCCTCTCACAGTGTATCCACAATCAGAATCAGAGTCTCATTGCCACCTGTGAGAAATATCAGACTGCAAAACAACACCATTAATTAATTGCCTACACTCCTCTAACATCTCCTCCTCCCACACCCTCAACCTTCGCCTCCAACCCCATGCCTCTCCGTCAACCTCCCCACCAAGGGCAACCATATCAGCCACCGTACTCAGTTTATTAGACGCTAAGTCAAATAGACGACGGAACCTGGTACAAAAAGGAACATCACCAAACCACCTGTCATACCAAAAGAAAGACTCAAACAAAAGTAAAATATTAGTAACTCATACATAAAAAACACAGGATAAATATTGAAAAAATTAACTGAATAATATTGTTATTGATACATAAAAAGATAAACAAGAGATAAAAATGAAAATAACCCAAGACAAATATTCTTTACCATTACTTTAAATAAAATTCAAGACAAATATTCATCAATGATAAATACTAAAAAAATGACAAATATTTGTCTCTTATACATAAAAAAACAGGAGACATATATTTTCAATAATTAAATAAAAAAAACAGATGTGTAATGTTTACCACTAATACACAATAAAATGTGGAACAAATATATATCATGGAAAAAAAAAGTTATTTTTCGTTGATACACAAAAACACGGGACAAATATTTGACAATGATAAATATTAAAAAAAATATGACACAAATATTAATCTCTAAATCTTCAAAAAAAAAAATTACACTGGATCATGAAAAAAAACATAGGGAAATGGTTAATCATTGATAAATATTTTTTTTTTCAAAACCAAAGTAATGCAAATTCATTATCCAAATTCATTAAAAAAAGGAAAAATACAAAGAAAGAAAAGGGAAAATAATTCAACAACTTTTCAAAAAGAAATAAATTTAAAGTTAGGCAAGTCTAACTTATTTCTTATGTATTTTAGGTTAATATTATCAAGAAGAAAAAGATACCAAACGAAAAAAGAAAGTGCTTTAAAAAAAATGCTAAGACAATGTTAGATAACCTATTTTTAAAAATTAATTGATAAATATTAAGAAAATACTTGACAAATATTAAAAAAGAAATATTTGTAACTAATACATAAAAAAGTACGTGACAAGTCTTTATCACTGTTTTTATATGAGGTTTTATCAGTGATGATTACATGTAAATATAGGCCAAATATTTGTCAATAATAAACAAATAACATATATTTATCATTATAAATATAAAAAAATAGGAAAAATAGTTATCATTGTTACATAACAAATTTAGGTCAAATATTTGTCGCCGATAAAAAAAAAACACTATTAAAATATCATTCATTGATACATAAAAAATTGTAGGAGTAATAATTGCCATGGTAAATCTAGAAAGAAAAAAAAATAAACAAGGAACACATATTTGTGATTGATACATGTAAAAGAGGCAAATATTTTTTTTTTAGACAAATATAAAAAATAATGGAATTATATTTATCCTTAATAAACATAAAAAAAATATAGAACACAAATTTGTCATTGCGACATAAGAAAACACAGACAAATTTTAAAAAAACAAAAAAAAATATAGAGATTGAAAAATAATAGCCTATCACCCGTGCCCTGGATAACACACCAGTAGTATTTAAATTCTAGGATGAGTGCTTTCTGCAGTGAATTTTTTAATATTTGTGTAACAAATAGTGTTAGGTGAGATTTGTGTTGAATAGGTAAAGGATCGATATAAATTTGTTTTCATAGTGGTAAATGAATTGGTCTAACCAAAACCTATTAATAGACATTTCTTGGTACATATGGAAACTATGGATGCTTGGACCATGTTTTAATTTGGAATGGGGATAACAACCGTTCTCCTCTCTCGACTTTCCATTTTTTATATACTAATTTCCAGTTTCCATATATATACTATTAAAAGGACTCTGCTAATGATAGAGAGCACACTAATAGTTTATTTTCTTTTTCTTTGACGGAATTTTATAGTTTTCTTAGTTATGTACATAAAGAAGTAATACAAGTTTTCAACAAAATCGGTTAATTTTCTCTATAAGATGTCAGTTCAATGATAAAAGTTTGACTTCGTAACTTAAATTAATAGAACTCAAATTTTCTCGAATGTTTGTAAAATAATAATTAATATCACTTTAACTAAGAATAATTTTCTCTTACCGTAATTTTATCTTTTTTATTTTATTTTACTCAGTTAAGTAAAAAAAAATTATAAGTCTTAGTCAAGTAATTAATGTCAGTGGCGTGTCAAATCTGAGTCAGCAAGACAATCCCAAAATTTCACTCTTACAAGGCAGTGAGGCACCCTATTCCAAACAGGTGGACTTGTATGAAATAAAACCTTGTGAGAGAATTATGGTTAATAATAAGTTCAAAATTATGGTAAATCATGTTCCGTATATAAATTATTGCTACTTTTATTAACCTTTTACTAAATATAATTAACCATATACTTAAATTATCTTAATCATCTAATTTATTGTCAAATTTGAGTATGAAAATAACAACTCTTTTCTTAATTAGACATATATGAAGAAGTAACACAAGTTTTCAACAAACTCAGTCAAGTAATTTTTTGAAAAGCATTTTTTGAAAGAGTCTTGTTAACGAGTGCCCCGGATAGTCTTTAAGGATCTCAAATTTAGCTATTATTTTTTCAAAAAGTCAACTATTACAATTTTCTAGGCATTAAATACATAACTTTTTATAAAAAAAACTTGTTTAAAGAATGTCCCGAAGACACTCGTTAACATTTTCCTCAAAAGTCAAAGTTAAGTAGTTAATGTGACTGACATGCCAAATCTGAGTCAGCAAGATAATCCAAAAAAAAATTCACTCTTACAAGGCACCCTATACCAAACAGGTGGACTTATATGAAACAAAGCCTTGTGAGAGACCCTAAAAAAAGGAGGCATATACTTGCTTGAAATGTAAGAGGACTACCTAAATGTCACAACAAGAAACCTTCTCAACGTGTGCCTTTTACCACTAAGTTATGTGTTAAAATGATGGTGAAAAACATGGGAACTGTATCTTGAAGAATAAGACAATAGGAAAGATAAAATAGGTACCAAGAGATGCTTCTATTTTGTGGTGAACAAAAGTATGAAATGGACAGTTGATTGGTGGAATGGCTTCTTCTTCTACAAGATATAAATGGTTTGAAAAGGGCACTGTACCAACAACAAATTTTAATTCATGATCATTATGCAATGGAATTTAAAATGTCATAAAATATCCTTTTCAATAAAAATGTCACAAAATATGAAGTGACATTTGCAAAATCTTCACCCTTGTCTAAGCAAAGTCTCCTCTTTATCTCTCTTACCCTTCTTGTTATTTACCTTCACATTACTTCATGTGCATGAGCCACACCACTTCACCAAATGGGGTGGTTGCAATCCCTTTTCTCTCCACTGAAGAAAATATGGCTCAAGTTAAATTCAACTCAAAAGAAGAGTACGTTCAATAACACTCTCCATACTTGCATTCTCATACATGTATATGCTAGTTTTAACTTTTAATCAAGCAATGCTTATGAGTTATGTTCACTTTTTTACAATGTTTGTGCACTTTGCTTAAAGCTTCTATTCTTGAACCAATCAAATCAACCAACAATACCACAGTTTCTTTTGAAATCAATTAAAGAAATATGCCGAATACTTTTCTTTTCTATATTCATTGAATTTTATTCCTTTCTTTCCTCCCACTGATACTTAATTTTTCAAATATTTTTCTAACATTTCAGAAAGAGGGCTTTACATTCTATATGAAGATGTCAAGTCTTGCCCTTATGAAGACGTGCACGTCCTCTGGTCTATACTAGTGGAATCGCATTCACCTTCTTTGCCATTGAAAAAATGAAGGCCATGGGGACATTGCAGGATTGAAAAGAATCTCACAATGTACATATAAATAATTATAATGTCCATAGTACATAGTGTTTTTTTTCCTTTTAACTTTTGTAGCACCAAAGCATAATGACTCTAAAATTTTGTTTTTAAAGCGACTACTATAAGCTCTTATTTATAATTCCATTTTCTTTTCTTCTTGAATGTTTTTGATTTCTGAACAAATTTTCAGCCATCTCTAAAACCTGTATACATCAAGGTAGGGTAGTCCCAGAAGCATTTCTTGATATTTTAAGGAAGGAAAAGGAAAATTCTGATTTTGTTTTTCTTGGTAAGGCTTTTTCTTGTTAAGCTGTCTGTTTCAAGTTGTTCAAAAGGTTGTTTCTTACATTGGTTTCCTTGTTGAATTTGACTTGTGAAAGCACAAGTTATAACTTAGTCAATTACAAGTTATTAGGCTACATAAAATTGAGAAATTAGGTCCTCTCATTCAATCACATAGCAACTTTCATAAAATAAGTCTTCTGTAGCATCTGACAATAATGGAGCAGTGACACTGACATGCATACCTTAGCAAAATCACTGAAATCTAAATAATTTCTTTTGTGCCTGATTAAATAGAAATCACTTTTAATAAAACTAGAGTAACATGAAGAGAATAGGCATTCATAAATCATAACATGAGAGAAAAATGAAGAGGAAGGCGAAGAGATGATGCTAAATTGTAATTAATCAAGCCAGGATGATTAAATAGTTCTGATTTTCTTTTCATGTCTTTTTTCTTTTTGTTCAATAAAAGGTAACATTTCACTGAAAATTTTGTCTGTTTAAAACTGTTCACTCTCTCATATATCTTCATTTAAGTGATTCTTAGCCAAAGTGTTATAGGTTTTTGGGCATTTTTTTACCACTAAGTTTTATTGCCCATTTGAAGCTATGTAATCTTGATGAAACATATGAAGTACCCCCTTCCTAATACTCCTGCAAAATAAAATGTGAAACACATTTATTATATATGTTTAATTTTAGTAAAATGGACACTAAATCTTATTTAATTGATGGCCAAATTAGCTACTTTTGATGCTTTGTAGCCTAAAGGTCTGTTGCAATTAAAGGAATATGGACAGATTTACTTAATTCTGACACTACTTCTGAAGCTTGAGCATACATGTCATATGCACCAAGTTTGTTACAAAGAGATTCAACCCGAGGTCTCTCTAGTCTAGGGGTTTAGTTTATGTCAGGCAGTTGATAATTTGAACCAACAAAATCAGTTATGATGTCTCTTGAAAGAGCCGTATCTTTCATGAAAGACTAGGTTGGATACAATGTCTAGTGTAGCTTGATTGTCGCAGATAAGTTCCATTGCCTAGTCGTCTCCTAATTTGAGCTGTTGGAGTAATTGTCTTAACTACGTGAGTTCACAAGTTGTATATTATGCTTCTGCACTAGACCTTGTAACTACGTTCTATTTTTTACTCCGCAATGATATCAAAAAATGGATGGTTTGGATGGATATGGATTTGGATGGATAAACTAAACATTTTTATGATACTAGTGCGCACTTTCAAAGTGAGGGACTTGTTAGAGCCTTCATCCTAGAAGTCACATTTGTTTTCTTTATTGGAACTATAAGAATAAAAATACGTCCAAAAGGAGGTGACTTCTAAGGTGATGGCTCTAACAAGTCCCTCACTTTGATCAAGTGCACATATGCTATCATACACTAGATCACACATTTCTTATTTATTTTTTAATAAACTATTTATTTTCTCCTCTTCCCATTTTGTTCATGTACACACGGGTTGCAGCACTGAGGAAAGGTATTCTGCCGTTGTTTTCCAACCTCCACCGCTGTCCTTCCAGCTCTGACACTAGCGTCGGCGGACCAACTCTAATCGAAATTCATGCTTATAATCACTTTCTAATTTTCACACATTGAACATTCAAATCATAAATCTGATTTGCCCACTCTCAAACTTCATTTTCAAAGATTACTTGGGTCTGAAATGCGTTTAAAGTTATCATATAAAATAAATCAAGATGAAAATAAAATTTATATCAGCCGATAAAACACTAATGATAGGTATGCATGGTTGTGCGGCAAGGGTGAAGTCGTGTAGGTCACTTATTCGTTTAACCCTGAATTGATAGTAGCCTAAATGGTCAAATTGGATACTAGTACGTATGGTTGCAGTTTCTGTACCGGATGATATGTGATCGATATATACAATGCGTATGAGCCATATATAATATATTAACAACAACTCTTTAAAAATTCAATTCAAAACAAACATTCAAGATAATCCAGCAATATAGGGACAGAATTATTGCAAAGATACCGGTCATATGAAATCGAGATAGAAGGTATATCATAAAAGAATGCCTCTCGAGCTCCAGCAACTATGCCTGAGTAAACATTGCATAATAGGGAACCCTATCAGTAGAATTATGAGAATGTTGTGGATTAAGGACTACTGAAGTTGAGCTATACTACTACTCTTTTAGTTAAAGAAAAGGGCTTAAAATTGTGTCTCCTCTCCTTCTTTGTCTCTTGACCAACATTCTTTTTGAAGTTGTAACTTAAAGGAATAATTTACAGTTTGAAGTAGTAAAATATTATTAAGCAAAAACTTTTTAAAGACAACCTAAATAAATAAAATGATCTGCATTCAGTGATAAAGATAGATTATACAGAGGAAGAAAGAAAAGCATAAAACAATCCGAGCTAGTGTAAAGAGATACTGATTGTGAGTTAGTTAGGAATAGGAAAACAAATACGATGATATATGGTTCTACGTAGTAGAAGTGATATTATTATAATTTATAAGTGCCACTGCAAGTTGGGGTGGAAGTGAAAAGTTGATGGTAGAAATAAGGCCTTACAGTGCCACATCGTTCCAAAGAAACATTGCATACTTGAAGATATCTTATATAACTGCTTTTGACACAATCAATCAGCCTAAAACTGATCTAGTCCCTTCTCTAGCGGAATGCTCTGTGGCCCTTGGCTGTGGAGATGGTGCCAGTTTTGAAGGTGGGGAACTAGCTGCGCAAGATAGGTTGAGATGTCTTTGGCTTGAGATATCTCACCGTAGCTTGTTTTCTATCTCTTTAGCTGGTGCCATCAATGCTGAGTTCTAAATTTTGAGTTTAAAATTCATTTGGACATTTTACTTCTATCCATCATCATTTTTAATTTAACAAAAATAATGTTTGTTATTAAAAGAGGTGATACAGCTTTTTAATATTAAAAAAGCTTAATATATCATTTGATCCCTTAACTAATTTTTGTTTTTTATTTTGGTCCCCTAGCTATAATGTGTCTCAAATTGGTCCCTTATGAGTTCTACCGTTACTTCTTTTGGTCTTCTCTGTTAATTTTAAACATCAAATGTCTAAGATGAACCATATTTAAAGGTGGTAACCTTATTAAATTTTTAAAATTTAACCCTTTGATTTTTTCTCACTTTTCTTCATCTTCAATTAACCCAGAAAAAAAAACTTGGAAGAACAAAAAACATAATTTTTTCTTCAAATAAAAAACATAATTTTAATTTTTTCTTAAAAAAAAAAACCTGAAAATTACTACCACACCGTCACCATCTTCCTTTCATTTTCCTTAACATTCTTAAAAGAAATTACTACCGAGAACAAGAACTATAATCATCATCATCTTCATTTCATTCATTTTTCAATCATCAATACTCATTGTTCCTCAACAACAACAACAACCAAGAATCATCATCATCTTAATTCTCATTTTTTCTTTTTCTTTTTCCAGCAAAAGATTCAAATTTATCTCAAATTGCAGTTTCCACAATATAATAAAACCAAAATATATAGAGCATAAAGTATTATAAACAAACAAACCATAACATTCAATACAACTTGGTGTTCACGAACATCCATATTTTCTTTTTCTTCGGCACTTGTAGCATCAGCTTTTCCTTCCATATTTCTTGAGCCCGCTCTTATTGGTTTCAAGCTTTCTTGACATATCTGACTTTTTGACAGACCTACTACGATTCAAACTACCAGGATAGAGAGATTCAAATTCAACCTTTTTTCTCTGTGACTCTCTTCTACTCTTTTTCTCTTTGAATTCAGATTCAGACTCCAAAGGAAGAATATGAGAAGGAGTTGAGATTCAGATTTGAATTCGAATTCAATTGGTGGTGGAAACTGACAATGGGAAACTGGAAATTCTGATTCGGATTTTTGGGAAATGGCGGATTTGAATTAGCATGAATTGGGAAATGGGATTTCGAGAAAAGGTTAAAGGTTGAAACTTTGGAGGGAAAAGAGAAGGATTGTGAGGTTGGTGATGATTTGAGTGATGGTGTTGAACGTGGAGATGGTTTTGTGGAAGAGAGAATTGAGATCTGGAGATGGGTGTGAAGAAACGATGATGATGGAGGAAGAAGGTGGGTGATAGGTCTCATTTTTCTATTTCAATTCTGGATTTTTTTAAAGTAATGGATCCAATTAAATTGAGATTTCAGTGAAGGATTCAATCAAAATTTTTTTCCTGGGTGGTTGACTCTAATATATTATGGACCTACAATCAAACGGATATAATCATATTAAAAATATTATACATTAAAAAACTAAACTAATGGAGAAGATTAAAATAGTAAGCAGCGGAAGATTTACGGGATCAAATTTGAGACACTTTATAATTAAGGGACCAAAATGAAAACAAAAAATAAGTTAAAGAACCAAATGATGTATTAAGCCTATTAAAAATTGGTACTGGTCCTTGTCTTAAACGTATTTTTAATAAAACAAAATTGATACAACTAGTAAAGAAACAAAAATTGTAGAATTTTTTTAGAAACACCCATATATAAGAAATAATTTTTCTAGTTTCTATATAATTTTGGTTACACCCAAATTTAATTCAAATTTTACTATAAGACCGAATTTTGCCCTTTCCATATAACTTTTTTCTTACATGCAAACAGTGGTGGACGTGCAACCAATTTTATGATTACATAGGTAAGTCAATTTCTTGTTTTTCCAATGATGCTGAATTTCTATTTTCTTTTATTCGTTCGACATCATTTCGGGTATGCGTTTGCGACATAGTTGTTTAAGTTTTTGGATAAAAATAAATAAAACTTTGTGAAGGCATGTACCCCCACAAGCTCTAAAGCGCGTTTGTTCTTGATTGTCAAGGGGCCTAAAAGTCTCTTTTTAATAATTCTTAAGATCTAATTTATCGATGAACAAGTAAACCCAATTTATTTTTCGTAATGACTAAAATAAGTTTTTGTTTTTCTCATAGACTAAATTGACTCAAGTTCTTCAAGACTAAAATGGATTTTGACTTTCAAACATTTAAAAAAATAAAAGAATAATGCTTAAAACACACCCTTAACACACATCTCAACACATTATTTTCTATTGATTGAAATTCATACAAGTCTTGTTAGATTTTCCATGTGTTTTTAAGAAATAAAGGATGTGAGAACAACAAGTGTTGTTGTTCTCACATTCATTGTTTCTTAGAAACACATGAAAATGACCCAAAAAAAACTGGGGTAGGAGTAACTGTCATAATTCAGGACAATAAAAACAATTGTGTCATAATTCAAATTTGGGTTGCCTAATTCGAACTATGAGTCCTTTCCAGCATTCTGAACGATTATGGATGGTGCAATTCAAATTACAATGATGTGTAATTCATTCGAATTACACGCTGCATCAATCAGTTTTATGTATTTTTTGTCCAACCTGTTACACATTTTGACGTACTAATACATAATCAAATGAAATTTGTGCTTAAATTCAAGGAAAATGAGTTTAGTTTTCAGAAAAGCAATAATCATTCAAGTTACCTATTAGGTTACATAAATTTGAGATATTTAGCCCCATGATTCAATCACATTGCAAGTTTCATAGAAAAAGTCTTTCGTGGAGTAGCGACACTGACTGACATGCATACCTTAGCAAAATCACTAGAAATCTTAATAATTTCTTTTGCACCTTATTGAGTAGAAATCACTTTTAATAAAACTAGAGTAATCTGAAGAGAATAGGCATTCATAAATCATTACATGAGGATAAAAATGAAGAGGGAAGAGCTGATGTGATATCGTATTATTCATATGACATTTGACTCTAAATGGGAAGCAGCTAAACTATCATAAGCCAGCCAGGAAGCTTAACTAACTTCTCAATTCTAATTGAATAATTCTGATTTTCCTGTCATGTCTTTTTTCTCAGTTCAATAAAAATGTAGAATATCACTCAAAAATTTATCTGTTTAAAATTGTTCACTCTCTCGTCTCTTCATGATTCTTAGCCAAGGTGTTGTAGGTACTTGGGCAATTTTTTTTACCACCCAATCTTGTTGCCAATTTGAAGCTATGTAGTCTTGATGAAAAATATGAAGCACCCCATTCCCAACACTCCTGCAAAAAAAGAAGTGAGAATAACATTAGAGTATATTTGTTCAATTTTAGTAAAATGAACACTATACCTTATTTAATTGATGGCCAAAATAACTACTTTTGATGTTTTGTAGCTTAAAAGAAAATTGAATCAATGCTCTATAGGATTATAACTATGTAAGAGTTATCAATTATTAGTAATGGGTTCATAAGACTATTCACTTGGGTATCTATTTTAGAAGCTCAAATCAAGTACTGTTAAATACTGATATTAATATTATTGATTTTGTGATAGTGTGGATTTACGTGTACAATTCACACCAAGAAGAACAAGGGATAAGAGAAGAAAGGAACTTTCCACCCCCATAATATCACTCGAAACGTGAATTTTATGTTGTCCGAAAGTACACTTCCGAAAACATTTGTTGTTGTTTAGAAATGTGGTAGGTGGAGAAAGCTGCTTCCTAAGAAAAGGCAGATATATCTATGACTGTGCTAAGCCATAAAGTGAGTTCCAAGCCCCGCACTACTCTTTTGTTAGTATGTCAAGTGTGAGTTAGAAAGTTCCGCATTAAATGGAAAAGTGAAGATTCAACAACATATAAGTGAGAGGACCTATATACCTAAAGTCTTAAAAGTTTTGGGTGAAGATGTGGTATACAACTTATTTGTGTGGTTATAGCCCAATGTGATGATCTCTTTGGCTCGCCTCACGAACCAACACCTCACTCCCCATGACAAAACAGAGTTATGCTTCAATTTTATCCACTTATTTTACGCGTTCCTATCATAAAAAATTTATATGTCAATTTTCTAAATTTTATACTTTTGAAACTTGCATTGCAAGAATACTTGTTACTTAATAATTTTATCCAAAAGAATAACTGGGTGCTCACATTCTGCATGATTAAAACTTTACAAGTTTGGTTCCATCCGTAGACACCTGCTGCGGCACAATTTGTGATATGTTTATAACACAAGTAAAAAATTAACTCATGAGAGTTACGCTACCAACAATGAAAACATGTTCATAGATGATAGATGGATGCTCATGAATGATGCGCTTCAGATTTCATGACTGAATTATTTACAACCAGTATAAAGAATGACATAAAACCTTCTCAAGCACGTCAGCAGTGTATGGAATGAGATATAAGGTTCACACTTCATAGGACATCAGCCAAATGCTTCGTGCACAATGTAAATGACACTTTTGATAATGTACTAACTACCAAATATAGCATTAAAATTTTAGTAATGTCCTTAAAATTATGTGCAGGCTTGGTTCAAAATTTAGTCATCTTAGAGGTGCTATTTTTTTTCTTAACCGAACAGGATATAAAAATATAGCAAAATTTTGAAATTGAGGTTTTCATATGTAATTTATGTAAAGGGGTTTGCTACAATAGACCCACTCATTTTTACGAAGGTCTATTTTAACAACCAACACCTTTTCACTTGGACCAAAAGACCATGTTTTTGGTTTTTTGGGAAAATTAAAATTGAAGGGTATAAATGTAATTGTCACTTATTCTCTCTCTCTGTTTTTTTTTAACGAGAACACTAATGACAATTACATTTATACCCTTCAGTTTTAATTTTCCCAAAAAACAAAAACACGGTCTTTTGGTCCAAGTGAAAAGGTGTTGGTTGCTAAAATAGACCTTCATAAAAATGAGTGGGTCTATTGTAGCAAACCCCTTTATGTAAATGTATATTCTGTGTGTATACTTAAATCACGCAACTTGTACTTATAATGGTAATATAATATATACATTAAATTCCTAATTGAGAGCCCAATCTAGGAAGTTGTAAACTCTAGGAATATTAACACACATAATAGGAAGTTGTACAATTAAAGGAGTGTGGATAGATTTGCGTAATTCTAACACTCCTCCTCAAGTTGGAGCATACATGTCATACGCAGCAAGTTACAAATAGATTCAACCCGAGGTCATCTAAGGGGCTTAGGATATCCCAAGCAATTGATAATTTGAAATGACAAAATCAGTTACGATTTCTCCTGAAAGAACCTTATCCCCTACAAAGTCTCAGTCCATCTCTATCCATTTAGTTCTTTCATGAAAGACTAGGTTGGATGCAAAATGTAGGGTAGCTTGGTTGTCACATATTAGTTTCAAATGTCTTGATGTCTCCTAATTTTAGCTGTAGGAGTAATTGTCTTAACCACGTGAGTTCACAAGTTGATGCTGCTATAATAGGATATTCTGCTTCTGCACTAGACCTTGCAACTATGTTCTATTTCTTACTCCAAAATGAGATCAAATCCTTCAATGAAGACACAATACTCTGAAGTGAACCTACTATCTAGTTTGTTTACAAAAGAGCCATGGTTGCCTATTTATAGATGCGAAAAGCACATTCTAGATGCTTGGTGATATAATTTTCATGACATTTCTTATAGAAATATAGTATTGGTTTATCTGATGGTGAACCTGCCCAGTCAGTATTAGAATAGCCCACAACTTGTGTGATACCCTTGTTTTCATAAAGTAATATTTTACCCGGCGCACTCTTTATATACTTAAGATTGCGAATCAAAGCGTTCCAATGGTCAATGGTTCAAATGATCAATAGGTTGAAATATTAGCTTAGTCCCTTAGAGGACCTTGGGTTGAATCTATTTTTTACAAGCTTGGTGCATATAACCCCAGCTTGAGGAGGAGTGTTAGAAATTAGAATTAAGTAAATTTGCCAGATTCCAAAGTGTTTTTCATCAGTTGGTGAATTTTTGCAAATTATAAACATATGAAATGTCTTACAGCATTATAGAGCCGATGAAGAGGGAGATTCTGAGACATTTTGTAGCCAATCCTTAAAATAGTTTTGACAATCTACCTCTGCCTGAGAGATAGCAGCAAGAGGGGTGACAGTAATCTATATAAAAAGCGAGATCATGTTAGCCACACTCTGTATTATGTCTGTTTACTGTCCAATAATTGTTATTGTTATTTATATATACTCACAAATCCTTCCTGCAGAGATTTATGATCACCGCTATCATCATGATCAAGTTGGGAACCTCTTACCTACAAAATTAAAATTGTATACTGCATCATACTCAAGAAAAAGTCTAAGCTGCGTATCACTGTTTAAAACAAGACGAATTCGTCGAAAAATAGTGGAAATAGCTTCTTTAAATGAATATAGAGATTTTCAAGTAAGCAAAATCAACCTACTTCTCTTGCAAATAAAAGACTTTCAGGTGATATAGATGACACGTTAACATCTGCATGTGCTGCTGTTTCTGCATTGGTCATATCTGATAACATTTTTCGTCCTTCCGCCTCAGAGGTGATTTGCTTCCATCCCATCTTGATTAAACTCTTACCCTGCTTAGTTAGCTTGTACCCCTTTTGGAAGACACAGAAGAACACCACATTAATCATAGGCTTAATTGCATGTTTGATCCCTTATGTTTATTTTAGTTTTCAAGTTGGTCCCTTATGTTCTAAATGTTTCAAGTTGGTCCCTTACGTTTTAAAAGTTTCAAGTTGGTCCAAAACGTTACTCCTATAGGAATAAGTTAGTCCCTTCAGTCACATAACGGTTAAAGATTCA